>Ga0307507_10000006_pt1 | contig 275885 bp, 101 predicted proteins | sample 7_EM_MG_FD_207223 | JGI IMG/M metagenome (GOLD analysis project Ga0307507, IMG submission 207223) | Populus trichocarpa ectomycorrhiza microbial communities from riparian zone in the Pacific Northwest, United States - 7_EM | ecosystem: Host-associated > Plants > Roots > Unclassified | place... | reverse complement strand
TATATCCACTTATAACAATTTTAGGAGATTAGATAGCCTATAGAGGAGGTATTATTAATCTTAAAACAGGACCTATTTAGATAACTATTAAAGGGAGACCAGTTAGAATATCTTTTAATATCCTACTATTAGGACAGGATAAGGCGATACTAAGAATACCTTAGTTATAGGAGTACAATCTAAAGATTAATTAGGTTATAGGTTAGGTCAATATTAAGAATATATAATAGTATAAAGTGCGATAATAAACCAAGTTGGTATAGTACCAAGTTGGAGCGACATATAAAGAGACTAAGTAAGGCTTAAGTTATATACCAAAGAGATACTATAAGTATGGTAAAAAGTTATAGTTACTAGAAAGTAAAAAGCTGTTAAAGTATGCAGCATAGGACTATAAGATAGAATTAGAAGAGGGAATAAGTTTAAAGTTCTTTCTAATCTATAAGCTTACTAAAATAGAGTTAATAGCGCTTAAGGAGTTTATTCCAGAGAACTTACGCAAAGAATATATTAGACCATTATAGTTATTAGTAGGATATCCAGTATTATTTATCCTAAAGAAAAACAGAAAACTTAGGATGTGTATAGACTATAGATAGTTAAATAGCATTACTAGGAAGGATAGGTATCTTTTACCCTTAATTAGCGAAATCTAAGATAGGATAGGCAACGTAAAGATCTTTATAAAGATAGATCTAAGATAGGCGTACCATTAGATTAAGATTAAGGAAGGCGATAAATAGAAGGCAGCCTTTAGGTTAAAGGAAGGACTATATAAGCTATTAGTTATGTAATTTAGGCTTATAAATATACTAGTAATATTCCAGAAGCGAATTAATAGTATATTAGGAAAACACTTAGATGAATTTATTATAGCGTACCTCAACAACATTATTATCTACTTAGAGAGTAAGGAAGAGTATAAAAAACACGTTAAATAGGTCTTAAAGAAACTATAAGAAGAACAGATGCTAGTAGCAATTAAGAAATACGAGTTCTTTACTAGGAAGACTAATTTTATTAGATTTATTATTAAACTAGGCCAACTTAGCATAGATCTAAAAAAGATTAAGGCTATAGTAAATTGGCAGAAATTAGAGAATGTTATATAATTAAAATCATTCCTAGGGTTTTGCAATTACTATAGAAGGTTTATAGCGCAATAGTTATAGGACATTAAGCCATTTACACAGTTAATAAAGAAGGAAGAACTATAGGCATAGGGGAAGAAGTAATAAGAACTATTTAAGAGAATTAAAGAGTTATTTACTTAGAAGCCAGTTCTTAAGATCTATTAACTAGGTCTAGAGACAGTTATAGAAACAGATATATTAGACTTTATACTAGGGGCGTGCTTCCTATAGAAATATTAAAATAGATAGCACCTAGTGGCATACTATAGTTAAAAGATAATACTATTAGAGTTAAACTATAACATCTATAACAAGGAGTTGTTAGGTATAGTTATAGTACTTAAAAAATAGAAAGTATTTTTACAAGGTATAGAGAAACCATTTATAGTTAAAACGGACTATAAGAACCTTATAGGATTCCTAACAATAAAGAAACTTAACTAAAGACAGGTTAGATAGGCAGAAATACTTATAGAATACTATTTTAAAATTTAGTATACTAAGGGTACAGACAATACACAAGCAGACACTCTAAGTAGAAAGGCTAAACTATAAAGTAATAAAAAGCTATTAGGAGCTTTATTGCAAAAGAATTAAGACGGATTAATTAGGTATAATTATCCAAAGATTATAGCAACCAAGGAAAGTCAGATCCATAAATCACTAAAGAGTAATTAGATATAGAAGATCTAAGAAGTATAGGTAGAGGATTTAGACTTAAAGTAATATAAAAATAGAGAAGCAATGTATATACCTAAGTCTATTATAGAAGAATTTGTTAAGGAATTCCACAAGGGAATAATATAAGGACATAACGGAGCTATAGGCTTAGTATTAAGGCTTTAAAAGGAGTACATTATTTAAAAAATCTAGGGACTAGCGAGATAAGTTATAAAGAAATATCTAGATTACCAAAGAAACAAACCAACAAGGTATAAGCCGTATAGAGGGCTATAACCTATTAAGACACCAGGAAGACCATAGGAGGTTATATTATAGGACTTTATTATTAAATTACTAAAGTTAAAAGATCCTATTATAGGACAAGATCATAACGCGATTTTAGTAATAGTAGATAAGCTAATAAAGTAGGGATACTTTATAGTATGCACTAAAGAGATATCAGTAGAAGATATCGCTAGAATCTATATAAAAGAAGTATTTATAAGACATAGAGCACCAGACAAGATTATATTAGATAGAGATTTAAGATTTATAGCAGCATTTTAAAAAGTATTTCTGGCAGAATAAGAAGTTTGCGTAGTAATATCTATAGTATATTATCCGCAGACGGACAGATAAATAGAAAGACTAAACTAGACACTAGAGCAGTATTTAAGGCATTATATTAATCACGTATAGAACAATTAGGTATCATTATTACCAGTTATATAGTTTACATACAATATAACACTATAAGAAGGAATAGGGATATTACTATTTAAGGCAAATTACGGATATAAGCCAAGGACATCGTTATCGCCACAGCAAGCAAAAAGGATGAGTAGCACAGCTTAATAAAGAATAGAGATATTAATAAATCTTTATACAGACCTCAAAGAAACAGCTAAACTAGTATAAGAATAAATAAAAAGGTACTACAATGCTAAGAGATCTAAGGGACCAGATCTTAAGGAGGGAGATAAAGTATAGCTACTATATAAAAAATTTAAGAGTTAACAACCAAGTAAGAAATTAGACTATATTAAACTAGGACCTTTTAAAGTTAAGTAAAGAATTTTATTAGTTATGTATAAGTTAAGTCTACTAGCTAAAATAAAAATCTACCCTATATAATATATCGTAATGCTAGAGCTAGTATACAGAAATATCAAGCCACCAGTCTACAAAGTAGATATATATAGAGGATAAGAGGAAGACAAGTAGCAAGTTTTAAAGATTATCAGTCATAAGGATATAGATAACGAAACGTAGTATAAAGTTAAGTAAATAGGCTACAGTAAAACTACCTAGGAATTACTAAGCAACCTAAGAAACGCTATAGGAAAGGTATAGGAGTATTAAAAGAAAGTAGGTCAGGCAATATTAATAAAAAAGGATTGCTAAAAAATAAGTCACCTAAGGGGGACCTAAGAGAAGCAATTACCGAGCTACTTAGAGTTGTTTCCCTTATAGGAGAAGAGCTAGTCCTTTTATTACCTAGCTTAGACAAACCCTGTTAAACTAGTTTTTACTCCTTAGAATAGACCTTCTCACAGATATGTTTAAAACGTTAAAGACAAGCATAAGCTAAACATTAAGCTTTAAGGACGCGTGCGGACTCTTCTAAGGCACGTTAAACCTTAAGTAGCGCGGAGGCTAGCTTACTATTAAGCTTTATAGCGGCAGATTAAACACGAGACCCTATAATAAGTTACTTAGGGAACTCAAAGACTGTTAAGAGTTATAGGACGCGTATACTTAGCGTTAGAGATAGAGCGAACATCATAGGACAATTAAACGTTTGCTTTAGTACACTTAGAGCAAGAGAAGGGTTGTTAGGATAAAGGACTCGCTAGCGCAACGCATACTAACCCCTCTTTAGCGCAATAAGAGTAAGGGATCGCTATCACTTTACCTAGTAACAGTATAGAGAAAACCATATAAAGACGACACTTAACCTAGGAAAGAGAAGAAGAAGCTTTAGGTATAATAAGCAAGGATATTAACTAGAATAATTAGACGGACATTACACCTCTAGTAGACAACTTGGAGATGTTAGGAATCTTTAAAGACGAAGATAAAGAGGAGGGAGATAGTATTACAGACGCTTTAAGTACAATATTATAACTACTTAGAGAAGAGTCAGCGGAAGCTAGTTAGTTAATATAAGCACAGTCCAGGATAGATCTGGTGGAACTATATAATAAGGAATGGTAACTAAGGTTATGTAGTGTTAAATACATTAACTACGTTAAATAAAAGGGACGTTACGTTTAATATAGACAACACGTACCTTATATACAAGAGAGGATTTCTTAGGAGTATAGTTGTGTATTTAAAGGACCTTAGTCCCTACCATAGATAGTTCTCTCCTTATAGTAAATCTTAGAATACAATTAGAGTTAATCTGTTAGGCAACTACTCCACTAGTTATTATTACGTTGTTGTTTTATTCTTACCTATATACCTAGCCTAATAATAGAACCCACTGTAGTTCCTACTATAAGGTTCCGTTACACTATTAAGATACTAGGAAGACTATAGGAAGTTATATTATAGGACTTTATTATTAAGTTACTAAAGTTAAAAGATCCTATTATAGGACAAGATTATAACGCAATCTTAGTAATAATGGACAAGCTAATAAAGTAGGGATACTTTATAGCATACACTAAAGGAATATCAGTAGAAGATATCACAAGAATCTATATAAAGAAAGTGTTTACAAGACATAGAGCACTAGATAAGATTATATCGGATAGAGATCTAAGATTTATAGCAGTATTTTAGGAAGTGTTTCTAGCAGAATAAGGGGTTTGCGCAGTAACCTCTATAGCGTATTATCCGCAAACGGATGGATAAACGGAAAGACTAAACTAGACACTAGAACAGTATTTAAGGCATTATATTAATTACGTATAGAATAATTAGGTATTGTTATTACTAATTATATAGTTTACATACAATACAACACCACAAGAAGGAATAGGGACATTACTATTTAAGGCAAATTATGGATACAAACCAAGAACGTCATTATCGCCACATTAAGTAAAAAAGACGAGTAGCACAGCTAAATAAAGAATGGAGATGTTAATAAATCTTTATATAGACCTTATAGAAATAGCTAAACTAGTATAAGAATAAATAAAAAGGTACTATAATGCTAAAAGATCTAAGGGACCAGATCTTAAGGAGGGAGATAAAGTATAGCTACTATATAAAAATTTCAAGAGTTAATGACTAAGTAAGAAGTTGGACTATATTAGACTAGGACCTTTTAAAGTTAAGTAAAGAATTTTATTAGTTATATATAAGTTAAACCTACTAGCCAAAATAAAGATCTACCCTATATAATATATCGCAATGCTAGAACTAGCACGTGGAGATATTAAGCCACTAGTTTACAAGGCAGACACATATAAAGGGCAAGAAGAGGATAAATAGTAAGTTTTAAAGATTATTAGTTATAAGGACGTAGAGGACGAAATATAGTATAAAGTAAAGTAGATAGGCTATAGTAAGACTACCTAGAAACTACTAAGCAACCTAGAGAACGCTATAGGAAAGGTACAGGAGTATTAGAAGAAAGTAGGTTAGGTAATATTAACAAGAAAGAATTGCTAAAAAATAAGTTACCTAAGGGGGACCTAAGAGGAGCAATTACCGAGCTACTTAGAGTTATTTCCCTTATAGAAGGAAAGCCAGTCCTTTTATTACCTAGCTTATTAAGACCTTACTAAATAAGTTTCTACTTCTTAGAATAAACCTTCTTATAAACCTTCTTAAGATAGGTTAACTGAGCGAACGCAACCTACTAAGACTTAAAGGAGCGACGTTAAGCCTCAAGGGCCTAAGCAGTCTCTTTAGCAGAATAATAGAGTTTAGCGCGCGTGGCAGCCAACTTAAACTTAAGCTTCGCAGCGGTAGATTAAATATAAGACCCTATAATAAGTTACTTAGGGAACTTAAAGACTATTAAGAGTTATAGAACGCATATACTTAGCATTAAAAATAGAGCGAACATTATAAAACAATTAAATATTTACTTTAGTACACTCTAAATAGAATAAGGGTTATTAAGATAAGGGACTTGCTATTATAATATACACTAACCCTACTTTTGCATAACGAGAACATGGAGATAACATTATTTTACTAAGCAATAGTATAGCAGCCACAGTGCGAGCATAATATTACGCTTATAAAGAAGAAGAAGCTTTAGGTATAATAAGTAAGGATATTAACCAGACTAATTAAACGGATATTACACCTCTAGTGGACGACTTGGAGATATTAGGAATCTTTAAGGATAAAGATAAAAAGGAGGGAGATAGTATTACGGACGCTTTAAGTATAATATTATAACTACTTAGGGAAGAGTTGTAAGAAGCTAGTTAGTTAATATAGGCATAGTCTAGGATAGATCCGGTAGAACTATATAATAAGGAATAGTAAGCAAGTTATATAATGTTATACGCAGTATATAAAGTATATATAGTATATACCTGTGTATAACACGTATAACACGTACCTTATATATAAGAGAGGGTTTCTTAGGAGTATGGTTATGTATTTAAAGGACCTTAGTCCCTACTATAGATAGTTCTCTCCTTATAGTAAATCTTAGAATACAATTAGAGTTAATCTATTAGGCAACTACTCCACTAGTTATAGTTATGTTGTTGATTTGTTCTTACCTATATACCCAGCCTAATAATAGGACCTACTGTAGTTCCTGCTACAAGGTTCTATTACAATTAGCCTCTCTTTTACTTTAATTCTATAGAATATACGCGATATATTATTTTCGTAACCCTTTTTTAGCTATAACCTCTTCCAGCCTATACTTATTTAGATTCCTTTAAAGAATCTATCTTTACCTAAATAAAGACTAAAATCACGGTCTAACTTTCTTTAATATAAGAGAGTAGGCCACCTGCCTTATAACCTCCTACGTGCTAAGCGTGTTTATACTTATACTAAGTTATACTTTTTATATATTAACCAGAATAACTTATTTCTTAATATAGTTTACCCACCCTACTTAACAGAATTGTTTGGCAAGAAAATTAATTCTAATTAACACCTCCCCTTTGCAAGCCATAGTCTACCGCCTTTAGACCTTAGCCCCCTCTATACCTTTATAGTCCACGCTTTTACTTAGCGGTCTAGCCTAGAATGCTAACTTTCTATAAAAGTAACTTAATTGTACTATAGGCCAACCCTCTATTTAGAAGTACCTCTTTGCTTTACGGTCTACGGTTTAGGAGTTAAAAAGTAATATTAAAAACTCCTAGACCGTTTAGGACCGCTCTAATATATCTCTAATAGTTTTACTCCCTATAACTTTCCTTTCTACTCCCCTCTCTCTTTAGTTAAACCTTATTCTTTTCTAGCCCTAGCTACTCCCTATTTCCAACAGTCCTTTTACCTATAAGGCTACGCCCTTATACCCTACTTACAATATATCTAAATAAGTGGGTTTAATAATAGCTTTTCTATTTCTTAGCTTCCGCTTTAATTATTATTCTTTAAACGCGCTAGACTCCCTATAAGCTTCCTTTTACCTAAGCTCTTTTCCTTTCTAATAAGTAGGGCTACCGCCTCTATACCCTACTACTGATATACCAGATAAGCGGGCTTTAGACTTTAAAATAAATAACTTTATTAACTTAAATAATATTTTTAACACTTTAAATACCTTCCTATATATATAATTTGTAGCTATTAATAAGCCAATTAAGGAGCAATTTAAACATTTGTTAATTAAGGCGTATTAATATTTTAAGCGCCTATAAAGGACTATATAACAGCTCTATTATTCTTACCTTACTGTAAAAAGGATTAATAAATTACTAGCGCCTACTATTTAATACTAAAAGGTTCTTTATACACTTAATAAGCATATAAAGCAGCAATATTATTGCTAGAACGCCTATTAATACTATAGCTAATATATAAGGCTTTATAGTTAACGTTAAATTAGATTATATAATAGGGAGAATAGATTAAAAATATTATAAAGGATAGTAAAATTAATTAACTAGGTTGTGTTAGGTATTAGCGTCCCACTAAGACCCCCCCTTTAAAATAGTAGGTCTAGGTGAAATTCGCCTAAGTAGATAGCCTAGGTGGCTTAAATTAGTTAAGGGTGATTAAAATGACGTAGAATAGGGCATAAACTAATAGAGATGGCCAAAACCCATGCAGGGATTGATGACACGTCCATAGAATACAACCAACGAATCACGAAAGGTACGGGAAAAGCAACACATAGAATATGTCAAGCCCATAGAATCAGATCATACGGGGGTCTCCGATGCTCCATCTCTGATTTACAGCCGGAATTATATGATGGTGGACCAGTGTGATCTATGTTTAAAGATGTATGATGTGAATTAGGAAATTAAGACCGTGCGCCCCAACCAACCATCATGCGTGACGAAAAGAAACCCCGAAAGGAATGACAATGCCCAAGATGCAAATGCTCCCATGCAAACCGCAACCCTAAATGCCGAATCCCATGCCATTTTGAGTAAAACCGTTTGTTGAGATCATTTCCAGCATAAGCAACCTAATCCCCAAACCGCTTCTATCATACAATTCACTTCCAAGTCCACCGAACCACTTGTTTCGAGTCATCATTTGCACATATATAGATATCTTTCTCCTTCACTCGACAACCTTCTGATTGCATAGACTACCGTCGAGACTGACCCTGTTGTTGTGCAAGTCTCGCCGCTGCCTGTGCTTGATCCCACGACGCTCCGTACGGCTGTGGTGGGGTATGTTGCTGTATTGGAGACTGCTGTACATAGCCACTAGCACCGTACTGTCCTACTAGTTGCTGTGGACTTTGCACATCCCACCCCTGGGGAGGGAAATAGCCCTGCTGCTGAAATCCCTGACCAGGAGTTGGGTAGGCGAGTGGCTGCGAGAAATTCTGTGGCATTCCCGTCACGACTGGGCTAGGGTAGCTGCTCTGAGCTGAGCTCATCTGTTGCATCTGCATCTGCATCTGCTGTCGCTGAGCCTCCATCTTGCGCCTTTCAATTTCGGCTTGCACGGCGGCTGAAGCTACGTTTTGTTTTGCAAGCGCCCTTTGCTCATTCCGTTGCTCTACATACCCGACTAAACCCGCCGGCGAAGGACGTTGAGTATCTTTTGCGTTCTTGGTCAGATCTATCAAGGGTGTACCAGTCGCCCTGGCAATATTTTCTTGCTCCCGGGCTGACAGCGTGGTTGGTTTGTTTGTACCTAAAATCGGGCCTGCACCTCGAGATTGAGGACGGCTGAGGGGACGGCTGGGAGGACGACCCGGCGAGTCTAGGGTTGGTGTTCGCTGATGCTGAGCCTGAAATTGCGACCAGTCTCCAGAGACTTGGCGGCTTACGGGCGAAGTGTTGCTGGACTTGCTCCTTCCGTGAGCAGGTATTGGCGACGTTCGAGGCTGAGCGGCCATGGTAGCACGCTGCTGGACCCATTCCTCTGGGTCAAGCTTTGGTCGGCTCGATTGAGCCCCAACGGTAACACCCATTCCGGGCTGCCAGGCAACATTCCTACCATCTGTTCCTCTTGCAGAGTCGGGAGAGTTAGGGCTAGCACCGCCGGATATTTGCGAGTCGCGCTTCCGATCACTAGAAACTTCTCCGAGTCCCTCCCTGGACCTCGATGCTCTGTCGTGAGTAACCTGTGTCATAGTGCCGCTTGTGCCGGGACGCCCTTCGCGTGTTAAATTGTAAGTAGGTCCAAAGTCAATATCTGGAATGTCTGTGGAGGTCTCTTCTTTCTTTTGCTGCGTCCCGTAATCGGGATTTCCCACTCTCCGCAAAACGCCACTTCGAGGGCGATCTTCACGTCTTACTGGTAACTTTTTGTTCCTAGATTCAGCGCTGTTCGTGCTAGCATAGTCAGGGGTCGAGGAAGAAGCAGTGTCATCGTCGTAATTACTGCTCGATTTGCTGAGGGCTCTCAGTAGTGATGGGTCGAGTAGTGATGGGTCGATGTAATCGAGGTTGTCGAGTGTCTCGGGATCGATTACATTCTTTCGTAAACTGCCGAGACTTGAGCTTGCTGGTGATGGAGGATTGTCATGTTCCTCTCGTGAGGGCGTTGAAGACCGACCTGGCAATGGCTTACGATGTGCCTGACCGCTTCCATCTAAAGTGGGGCCCAGCTCGCCGTGTTGATCAGTGTAACGCTGAGATTGGGGAATCTCGACGTGTTCGGGGACTGGAGGGGGAAACGATGCATTCGGGCCAGGGGAAAATTCGGGCTGTTCAACATACGGCGAGGCGGGGATGGTGGGTAGTCTATTGCCTGTTTGACCGGATCTAGGAACTATCCCTGGGTGATAAGCAGACTGGTCAGCTGGCAAGCCTCTGCTGTTAGCATCCATGTAAGAACCCCATTGACTCCTCTCTTCCATACGTCTCTCATACTCTCCACTCCACCTACCATCATTCTTGAATGTATCTTGGCCCCTCCATGCCGCAGCTGCTCCAGCGGCTGCTAGAGTAACAGGCAGTGGTATGTGACTGGCATCTGCCAATTGGTGGAGTGTAGCTGAGTCCATCTGTACGTTTGCTTTCAGTAATTCAGGGGGCTGGAATGGCTGCGTTGGGGGCTTTTGACCTGGTGCATGAGCGAAAGCGGGTGGTGACGCTACGGGTCCTCGAGGCCGAGCTGCAGAAGCCGAGGCTTGTAGATCAGGTAGAAAATGCGGTTCTGGAGTTCCACGATCGTCGCCTTCTGAAGCTGTATCGTAAGCCTCACGTTGTGGGCTGGCTAAATTCTCGCCATTTAGAACGCGATGTTCTGGGGGAGGCGGCGGAATATTGTATTGGTCATTTGCGCCGATGCCGTACGCTAATCGAGACGGATTGTCCGACTGATACTGTCTGTAGCCATGGGCCTCTGAAACTGAACGTTGATGGCGAGGAAGTCCAGACGTGGCGGGAGGCGCCGATTCAACGCGTCGAGGACCGTCCGTTTCTCCAGCGCGGGTTGGAGAGGTTCTGCGGGTAGACGGCTGTGAGCGAATGGATGCGCTTTCGTCAAATCTTAGGGTCCCGTTGCGCGATGGAGGTAAGCTCGTTCTACTGACGGTATTTCTCCGACTACTTGCTCTGCTTCTGTCACGGCTTGGGCCTGCAGTCATCCGCTTCGAGGTGAGGTCCTTCAGTTGCTTCCTCCATTGTCGCCCAGACCAAGTCTGGCTTCCCTCGGTGTGGATAAGACTGACTACGTCCCACATTTCAAGGTAACCGTAGCGTCTGTTTGTTGGCATGGCAAACATTAACCCTCGAGTGTCAAGAACGTCCGAGACTAGTTTGTTGGGACGGCCATAGAGGGCAAAGGTGTCAAATACGGGTAACAGAAACCGTAGCATGATTTCAAACCCAGAGACAGCAGGATGAACTTCTGGCATGACGAATACAAACCCCTCTGTGACAGACTCCGGCTGCGAGTGGATCGTAATTCTTCCTTCAATTTTAACGAGGGTGGATTGATCAATGAGGGGTTTTGACTGCGGATAAATAGCGAAAGCCGAATATGCTTCAGTAACCGTAGCAATGGGTCTCGTCTTTTTCGTGAATTTCTTGGTGTCATAAAATTTGACGTCGCCTTTTAGGATAACCGGAGAGCGATCGTATATGTTCTGCTTCTTAATTGTCTTTTGTAGCTTGGTGTACTCCTTTTCATCTGGGGGTGTTATGACACACCAACATCGTCTCCAAGGGGTTCCAGCTCCAAACCGAACACGGGCCCAATCTTCATGCTTTGCTCTCGTTCGCTCTAGAATGGTGCGGATGTTGTTCAGGGTTTTGCCTTTGCCTGCAATCAAAGACCCTGTGTATGCTTCTTGCAGCGTTGTGTGTTCGTACATGGCAAGGCGGATGCCAGCAGTCCATTGAGTGAGTGAGTTGAATGAATTGAAGTGAAATAAGTATTTGTTGCTCGCCGCCGTTGAGACGCTCAAAATGTTCTCCAGTTTCTGACTGTCGCCTAATTGCATCGAGGGCATCTTTTGGAAATCAGTGACTAGCGAAAGCGTGATAAATTAGGGAGAAGACATACCATGGTGATTGCGGCGTCTGTAAGATTAATGAAGCTTGGGAGCACATTGGCATCCCTTTCGGCCTTGTCTAACTCACTGGCATCCCACAGGGACAGAACGGTGCCTACGAGTTGAGCAAAACACTCCTGCCAAACCCGGTCCGGCGCAGGCCGTCCACCTAGTAGCTGTGAGCACGACAAAATGATGATTAACGGCGTCATAACCTACGAGAATCGGTGTCATGAAACTTCAAGAAATAGCCTTCTTGGTATAGCTTGTTTGAATGGCTGTTCAAAAAGGTGAAGATACGCTGCAGCTCGGGTAACGTGTCGTGATCCACCTCCATTACCGGTGGCTGGTATGTTTGGATCATGGATACTGGTCGTGACGAAGGCCTTGAATCAGATCTGTGGTGTTGTGCAGCAGTGGGCGAGGATCTGGAGTGGCTTTCGAGCTGGGGTGTCGACGCGGAAGCACCGGTAGGAGCACTTTGTTGAACGGAGAAGCTGGCTTGCTTTGCCGGAGGAGTAGCAGGCGAGGGAGATTCAGCGGCAGTTGGAGATTTCCGAGGTGAGCCGCCCCATTCTGACATGAAGGAAAGAACTAAGGAGCCAAAGAAACACGTTAGCCAGGTGAAGCGGGTGAAGGGGGAATAAGGTAAAATATAGTCCAGGGCCAGATATCGTGCTTACCTCTTGGTCGAGGCATTCTGAGAGTTTACAATTGCCAAGCGAGTGGCCTCTCGCGCGGCCGGGACGATGGTATTAAAGTGGTAATGTGGACAAGCCCAAGATTTTTTAGAGCAGCTTTTGACGGTTCAGCCGCGCAAGCCACAGGGCAGCGGATGACGCGGGATTTGGCAGGAGCAACAAAGGGGAATAATACGGGAGACAAAACGAGCGACAAGGCGAGCTGAAGTGCAGGAAGGGAGAATTCGAGGCCGGAAAAGGAGGTTGAGGGACGGAGGAGTGAAGGAGCTGGGTAGTAGAGATGAGGACTAGCGATGGAGTTGGCGATGTTGGGGTGGACGGATTTTCTTTGGCGTTATGACGAAGCGGAAGCGAGTGCCTTTTGCTGGGCAGGGCACGGCAGGATCAATAACGGGTGGTTTTAGCCTAGGGATCAGATACCAGGGTCCACCAGGGGGGCGTCGTATTGCTTGATATATTGGGAACAACTAGACGACCATTCTGCAAGAAGAAAGCAAAGCAAATCTTTCACAGGAATGTGGAGGGCTGTGGAGGGCTGCAGAGGACCTGTGGAGAGAAGAGGAACTTAAACCCCCAGAAAAGGCGCCGGGACCTCGCGGCTCGAGTCTGATTTCTGACATGTTTCCAGTATTAGCTAGCTAGGCACGCAGCCATCCAGAGACCACTTTTGGCACCATGACAGACGCTGGGATGAGCCTACGACCAACCCACGGCCATCGAACCAGCCCACGACCAGCCGACGACCAGCCCACAACCAGCGCGCAAAAACCCACCCGCCGTGTCCACTCGAGAGCGTTCGTATCTACCCTAGCCAAGCGCCTGCTGCTGGCCAGCTGCTGGCCAGCTGCTGCTCTCGAGCCCGGCCCTGTCCATTGCTTTCGTCGAAATGCCATTGCTATTTTTGAGGACACGGGGTATTTGGACGACAGACTCCCACAGCGCATATTTTTCCCCACGGCGGGTTTTCCCCGGAATATCACCGCGTTCTCGAAACATGGACTGGCTTCGGTGGCTTTGCGTTGCTGCTGCCCCTTCCCTGCACCTGCATAATCGCCCGGGAACAAACGGATCAATGTGATGCCTTTGCTTGTCATGCCTGTGCCCGCAGCTTTCTGCCTCGCCTTTGCCTCTTTGAAATGCCCAGCTCCCCCCCCGCCGCAGCCTTGCCAATCGAAACATGCAAGTGACTTTTTCAGCCTTGCTGCAGTAAATTTAGCAGGAATTTAATATGATCGAGCCTCGCCGCTGTTAATCCGTTTGCCCCTCCGCTGCTTCTTCAGCTGCCCAAGAGTGCCTAACTAGGTACAAGTCTCAATGTCGCTCCGTATCCCGTGACGAGCGTCACGGGTAGATAGGCCTTGGCATCTCATGCCCATTGCCGCTTATGGAAAGTCTCCAAAAAGTGTCCAACGCACATCTTCACGCCTCGCTGCCATTACATGCCGCAATGCGCGTCGCTCTATAATCCTTCTATCGTTCCATCATCCATCGTCTTGTGCTCACCACCTTTCATCCTCTTCGCCTGCTTTGAAGCCCCTCTTGCCCTCTCTCCGTCCGACAAACACCATCAACATTGCATCTTTGTCATCTGAGCCTGCGCCCGCACTCGCCTCAAAGCTAGCTTACCAACAGGTGGCAACTACCGTATGATGCTAGCATTGAGCTCCACGCGCTGCCCTGATCATTGACTCTTGTCTTGTTGTGAGTTTCCGCACAGTTCAAGGGACGTAACACGCTTCACGTCTGACTCTTGTATCCGAGCTACCAGCATTGCTTCTTGGCTATAGCTTCATCATCGAGCCCGTTTCGCCTCCTCGCACCATGCCTCGTAAGAGCAAGACACCTCGTCGCTCCACATCTGCGCGGAAGGACTTCGAGTCGGAGTCAACCCTACAGACAAACGGGAATGGCGAGGTGCAGGATATCAAGCAGGAAGCCGAGGAACCTCAAAGACCACGAACAAATTGGGCCATGGTGGACCCCTCTAATTTCCCGGGGTTTACGATACAATACCACACAGGTCTTACGGAAATCAAGAAGGAAAACAAGAAGAAGCGCAAACGTGATGAGGAGTCCGAGCGGATAATGCAGGATAATCCATTCGATAAGAATCTTAGTACCATCTTCTCTGTCAAGCCTGCGGATTTTTGGGAGGATACAAGCCGGTACCGCAAGTTCACAAGTGAGTCGAGTTCTTCGTGCAGGTCCCTCTTTGCGTGACGTCAAATCTAACCCCTCAGTCATGAACGAAACTTTTGCCGTTAACGACACCGTCTTCATCAAATCCAGCGAAGACGAAGATCCTGATCCCGACGCTCCCATCAAAGGTTGGGTTGCGCGTGTGCTAGAAGTGCGTGCAGGTGACGAACAGCACGTTTACCTCCGTATATACTGGCTATACCGGCCCGAAGACTTACCTGGCGGAAGGAGGGATTATCACGGCCGTAACGAGCTGATCGCAAGCAACGACATGCAGATCATCGACGCAATGACGGTGAATGCCAAGGCTAACGTGCGACACTGGGTTGAATTGGAGGACAAGTCGGAAGTCTTTCCTGGCGACCAGCTTTTTTGGCGACAGACGTACAATCTGAGGCCAAAGGGCAGAGAGTCGCCTCTCTCGGTAAGTGTGACCCGCCAATGCTACCTATCGTACTATTTGGAGGGAACTAATCCCATCATACTCAGTTTCTTACTCTTCACTGTATCGACGAGGAACCTTGCAACCCTGACCGCCTCTTGATCCAATGCAGTAACCCTGGGTGTAAGAAATGGCTACACGCGGCCTGCATTGAGTCTGCCGCTGTCAAAGACGCTTATGAATCGCATGGTCTGGTGTATCCCGACGAAAAAGAAGAGACCGACCAGAAGACTCCTACCACAAAAGGCACGCGCACAAGTGCGAGAACAAACGGTGCTTTCGGAACGCCAAAAGGCACGCCACTACACTTGACTCCAGTTTCCAAGAAGAAAGGAAGGAAGAAGAAGAACTCGGCTGTGAGCGTAGATATCGATGGGGATGGGTCGTCTTTACTCTTCAAAGCGGAGGTAATTGATGGATCGGAGGCCGAAAGGACAAAGACGAGGCTAGTGCTGACGGATTTGAGGGAAGGAGAGGAGAACAAGACATGGGAGGTCGATATGAAGTGTCTTATCTGTGGAGTGCGTATCGAGGAAGTAGAGCTGGAGCAAGAGCAGGAGCAGGAGCAGGAGGAGAAAGAAAAAGTGCTGAGTGAGATGGGCAGCGAGGAACACGAGGCAGAGGAGGCAAAACCTTCACTTTCAGGATCCTTCTTCTAAGGGGCGGCAAATCTAAGTTTCCAGGAAGATCAATGGACCGGGTCAAGTGAGTGAGCAGAAGCCCGAGCGGGAGCCTGAGTGGGGGTGGATTTTGACTTGTGTGCTGCATGGCGCTATATATGAGTTTCGACCAGTCAGTGGAAGTCAAGAAATCGGGAAAGACTTCGTTCATCGGCGCCGTGTCGCGGTAGGTAGAGATAGGTGTTTATGCGGTTCCGTTTATGCGTCAATTTTGGGGCAGGGGAACTAAAGGCGTTTAACACTTTATTAGTCTTGAGAGCAAGCGTTTAGGGAGCAAGTATTTGTTCAGAATGTACGGATATGGATGCAGACGTCAATCTAGGAGTTGAAGCAGAGTTACAAATATATGAGGCACGCAGATAGAGCCATTGCATATGTACGAGCGCCATAGCTAGAGCACTTCCCAAGCACTGAGACTCGAAAGCTTAAGATGGTGGACGGATATACCTCACCTACATGATAAATCTCGGCTAAGAAGTGATCCCAGCAGTTGCCCCCCACCTAGCCATCTTGGCGTTTTAACTTCACTCCATCAGACGAAACACAGAACGAATGTAAAACGAAACACAGGGCCAGACGAACTGCCTACGCCCTTTCCCCACACTGTAGCTATGACGGTTGGCCTTCTGACTATCTACCCATTTCCTATCAGGCTCCGCTCTCTGGAATACAACTGCTCCGCTGCATTCGATACCCTGCCGGACTCTTAGACCTTCAGAAAGCCGTATCTCGCAGAACTTTCGAATGGGAACTCTACGTGTGCTCTCGAGTTACTTATATCTGTCATTGGACAGTGCAATACAACTTCATTGTTGTGTTCTCATAGAACCTGCTTTGATGAAGCCGTCCGCTAGGTGCTGAAAATGACCTCCCTTCTTGATCTCCCGGACGACATTTTCCTCGAAATCTTTTCATATTTTGCTTTCTCTAAACGCGATCTCATTCGTATCTCAACACTATCTCGCCGTCTAAGCGTTCTTTCTTGTGGCCAAATTTACCGGCATGTTCATCTGCTCGTTCCCGTTCCCGTCCCCGCCACGCACCTTGAATGCAGAAGAAAACCTGGATGCGGGAATCCTCGAACCGGAAATTCGGAGCCTGACTATCGATCATTCTCTCTCTTCTTCCGCAGTATCAGCAAAAATCCTTCCCTAGCTCCCCTCGTGCGGAGCCTCCGCCTGGAATGGGGGCCATATTCAGCAGGAGACGTGTCCACGTACGCCGTAGTCAACGCGCTGCTCGCCCGCCTGTCGAACATCACCCATCTCGAATTCTCCGCCGACGGCTGCCTGGGAAACGGCTGCGACTCCTTCAATCCCACCTTTCTGGACGTCAACCCGATGCGCCGCCTCCGCACCATCGAGCTCGACGTCTTCTTCCTCTCCTCCACGGCACTCGCCCAGCTAATGCTCGTGCCGACCGTCGAATCCATCACCGCAACCCGCTTCCGCGATGTCGCCAAACCAGCCCTGCAGCCCGGGTCCACGCTCGCCGACTTCACGGCCCTGCCCCTCGCCTTCCCGACCCGCCTGCGCCACCTGAACCTGGGCATCTTCCGCATCCCGCTCCCGGTCCTGCACAGCATCCTCAAGCACGCCCCGCACCTGCGCCGCCTGGCCGCCACGCTGCCGGGCCGCGGCAACCCGACTGACGCGCGCGTTCCGCTCGACGCCCGCCGCCTGCGTCCCGCGGCCATCGCGCGCGCGCTCGACCCCGTGCGGCACGCGCTGCAGGAGCTCAGCCTCGTCAACGACCGCCACGAGTGGGCGGGGTCGGACGGCACGCGGGCCGACTTCAGCGCGTTCGGGCAGCTGCGAAAGATGCGCGTCGCGCCGGGACTGTGGTTCTCGTGGGGCGCGTACGCGCAGGCCGTTAGCCACAAGGTGGACCAGGGGTTTTGCTGGCGCAAGGAAGCGCGGGAGGGCGTGTGGAAGATGCTGCCGCGGAGCTTGGAGGAGCTGGAGGTATGGGCTCAAATTCTCTCTCCCTTGTCGTCTTTGCATCCCTTTTTCACGCATCTCCGTGCGATTTTTGGCTATTCTCGTGTCGTCTTTTTTCCTTCGATATCTACATTTACTTTTTTTTTTTTTCGGATCGTCAACCGGTGAATGCGCGAGTCGCTGATATCCGCCTAGGTCTTCTTCCAATTCGACTCCGGCCTCTTCTGCGTCGGGCACTACTTCCTCAAAATGTTCGAGGGGCTCCCCGCGCTGCCGCCGCCCGCCTACGCCTGGATCCAGGAACTCGCGACCCACAAGGCGGCGTGTTTCCCAAAGCTCCACACCGTCAGGCTCGTCGAGCAGCTGTCCACGGGCAACAGCTTCTCCGGCATTTCGTTCGAGGAGCTGAGCTGGACGCCCCCGCGCGAGCTGGTCGAGGCGTTCAAGGCGGCTGATATAGAGCTGAAGGTCACGTTGAGGAGCAACAATCGGAAAGAGGAGAAGCAGCTGCTTCCCTGCTGCGTGGTGGCGCATGCCTATGGGCGGAGGTGTTGTGGCGATTGAGAGAGGCGGATAGGGCTGGTATCTGGTCGAGGATTTTGGAAGAGTATTCGGGACCCTTTTCTAGTAATTTCTATACTTCTGCCTTCTCCGGGAAGGCTGGGACTACACTCCTGTATTTATTCTGTCGCCTGAACATACTTCTATTCTCATATTGTTTAAAGTTAATCATACAAGGCAATGAAGCAAATAATCCGAATTTTCATTTGGATTATCGTTCAAAATCTGGTGATTTTTGTACATTGGAACTAACTTGCTACATCTCAAATAAAATTTACGGAGAAAGACCGCTTAAAAGCACTACAAGAAGCCATCTAAGTACGCCATGAACCATGCGCCCGAGCCCGAAGATTAACGATTGCTTGAGAGAAGGAACTATGCCCATGCACCAACAAGAGCCATCAAAGCAGCACCGCCAGTAACGGCAGCACAGGCTTCAACCCGCCTCCTGCCTTTTAGCGTCTCATAGCTTTCGTCGCTGAGAAAGTCCTCGGCCAGCAGCTCGACCAAGCCAGCAAAGAGGAGCAGCCCGCTGCTGATGGCGTTCATGACGCCGACAGTCAGTAAGCCTGTCTGAGAGGCTGGGTCATAGAGATTGTGGATAAGAAGTCCAATGGCTTGGCCGACTGGAGTCGTGGTTCCATAAGCGAGTGCCATGAGCCACGGCTTGGGAGATTTTGGTTCGAATCGTAGGGTGGCAATCCGGGATCCCAGTGCAAGGCCTTCGAAAGTTTGATGGAAGCTGATGGCAACAAGAAGTACGACGAAGGATGTTCCAGTAGCTACACTCAGGGCCATACCGATGAACACGCTGTGGAAGAGAATTCCAGCTTCTAATAATAAACACTGCAGGAGCATTTTCTTTTGTTGCTGCGGCGTTAGCTCGCTACCGTTTATTGGCCCTGGAGATTGGTTGTAGTGGCGATGATTCGGATGATGCTCACCCCTCCGTTTGGAGTTGCCATTGAGAAGTCTCGACTCATCTGCATGATCCATGGTATCCAATTCCTCAAGGTCAAGATCTGAATCTTCCTCTGTTTCATTCTTATTTTCCGCGCGCGGCAGCGGAGAGTGTGAAGGAAGTGAGGGGGAGCGTCCTACAATTAAGTTTTCGGCTGACCCGGGAATGTCATTGAGCGTGATATCCGGATGAATCCCGTTCATTCCAAGTCTGCCCTGCCTGAACCTTCCGAAACTGTTGCTCTTTTTATGGACCGGCCTCGTGTTATTATTCATCCTGGTGTGATGCGTATCGTCCGCAGGAAGCACATCATAATTGCTAGAATGAACGTGTCCAGCACCTCTTGAAGCAAAAAACATCTCTATTCCAACTACTACTAGCACGGCAATCATGGCGATGAGGCCTGGCATAGCCGTGTAGCCTTGGCTCCAGAAATACGGAAGACATGGATCGGTCAAGGACTGAAAAGCCGTCGGAAGAAGATGTACAAAGGCAGTTGCGATGAGCACGCCGGTCCCGAAATGGCGAGATAGGAAAAGGACATGATGGGGGACTGGGAGGCGTGGAAAGCGACGGGCGATGATGGGAAAGGAGCATGCTACAGCCTATTGTTAACATAAGCTATATAAAGCTCGGGTATGCCGGACCCACCTAAGGTGCTAAGAAGAAGGATAATTATTAGAGCTGTGACATGGAGAGGGGTGTTGTAATATTCTTTGGCCCCTTTGCTGCCACAGGGAGGCGGGTCATCATTCGGCTGTCGTCGGTGGAGCTCAGCGCGAAGGAGGTGGGTCGGAATGTCAGACCATGACAGCCCTGAGGTCAAGAATGTTTCATTAATCTCCGTATACGATAATAGCGGTGTGGTGTTGATGTGCCGACTTGCCTTGAGCGGGAGAGAAGCCGTCATAAGCCGGCATGTTCTAGGTGCTGGAAGAGCCCAGAAAGGGGGTGGAGGCGCTCGGTGGGGGTGGAGACAAACTCATCCTCTCTGGTGACAGAGAGGGGGTTGGTGAGAGGGTGGTGAGTGGTGAGTGGTGAGTGGTGAGTGGTGAGTGGTGAGTGTTGAGTGTTGAGGTTTTAAGGCTGTCTTGCTTGTCTACCTACTTTAACTTTCATTCGGTTACGCGCAATACTGCTGGTGCCAAGGCTGCCATTGCGGCGGTCTCGTCTACCGCACTCCTTCTACGGCAGGCCTTTTTTGTATATAGCGCCAATCCAGTATAGGCGCTCTTTTCCTTGCGCTCAGCGAGCCATAGCCAATGCCGCCCCCCAGATTTTACAAGCGTCGTCGATTACGGTAATTGCAATAAGCACTTTCCGTGGCCGCTAGATCTCTACTTCATTGAGCGGCCAAAGGCCGCCATCTCTCAGTCAGCGGGACTTTCGTAGGTATAAGAAGGTGCGTCTATCCCGTCTGCCACGCGATTCATGTTGCTTAATGGACGCCGTTCCGAGATAAGCTAGCATTGGCTCCGAAAGGCGGATTTTTTCAATATATCTCCTGCAAAGATCTCTGCTCATCAACTGCCGTTCTCCCCTTCTCGCTGGATTGCTGGCCGGTATTTGTATTCCTAGGGACGAAGCACAACCGCCGCAGCATCGGGGTCAGAAAGACAGATTGCCCCGGCTGGGCTTTGCGCCTCACGCCCTAGCCGGAACAAGGCAAAGATAATAGTTTGCCCCTCCAACCGCCCCCAGCACTGACACAGCATCAACCAGCAAGGCCAGCATAATGTTATCGGAGAAGGAGTATCAAATAGGAAATCCTGGGCTACATTTATTCAGGAAACCCATCTTGCATTTACCCTTTCCGAAAAACCTCACCCAGATACTTCGTGCGCTGAACGGCAGCCCGAGGGCCGCCGGTCCTGGGAACGAGAATGGAGCCCCAGAGTCAGGGTAATACTGCAGCGCCGGGGAAGCAGAAGGCCAGACAGCAGCAGGCCCATGTTCAGCAGGACTTTCTCTTTATCGATTCTTCGAAGCCCGCGCAGACTTCGCGCCAAGGTCGTCGAACGGCTCGATCGTTTGTTATGCAGAGAGCCAGAAGGGAGAGGCCATGGTCGACAAGTAAACACGCCGGCAAACAAGCTCCTTTCAGGAGGAGTCCTGATTCTGCGAGTGTGGGCACACCTGACGCATATCACACGCCCTTCACACAGCCGACGACGCCCACAACGCCCGTGGACGTTCCGCTCGCTGGAGATGTCGACCTTGCGCGCGTTGCAGACAACAACAGCATCTTCCTGGCTAAGCCGATACTATGCAGAGAGTGCCACATTTTAGCCTGCCAGCCCGGCCAGCCCCTGTGCGCGCGCTGCCTTTCGCTTCCTCCATCCCACGTGTCATCGCTGCCGCCAGACAGTCTTGCCGTTGCGGAGGGCGCCATGGATCCGTTTGGGAGCTTCCCTATCGAGGTTGATTCGAGAGTCTCTGAGCTCTTAAATCACTGTGAGTCTGCCCCCTCCCCCCACTGCCGAGAAGCTGCCCGAGCCAAGCACTCTAAGCCGCCCTGCTTCGGGGGTCAAGATCTGCAAAAACGCGAAGCCTCTCATGTAGCCTCGTCGATGGAAGACTGACTGACGAACCATCTCATGAAGCCCTCATGGTGGCGTCAGCGGCGAAGCGGCTGGCTTTCATAGTTTCAGCTCGTCAACATGCTTTTGTGTCTCCAAGGGCAACTTTAGACGTTTTGGTGGGCACTAACAGCGAGTCACAGTTCTCTCCGTCATGTCTCCTGGGACGATACCAGTGGACATTCGTCATAAGTCGAATTTGATAAGGACGGATTGGTTTGGCACAGCCTTGAACAGTCGTGCCTTCATGCACAGTTTATTATGCGCTGCAGCCCTCCATCTGTATATTGTAGGCAAAGGTTCTTACTTCAGCATTGTATACCACAAGGCACAAGCTGTGACCGCGATAAATGCCGCGCTTTCAGATCCAGAGTTGGGCATTTCGGATGCAAACATAGGAGCAGTGTTCAATCTCTTGTGCGTCGAGGAAAGCCTCCTTCTACCCATTTTCCAAGAACAATTAGGGGAGGATGGGGAGGAAGAACCCAACCAACGTATGATCCATCTTAATGGCCTGAAACGAATGGTTGAATTGCGGGGTGGTCTAGGAGCAATCAAATCAAACCGTTGTCTCCAGGCTTTTATTCTTTGGTGTGTAGATGACCCCGATCACTGCCCTGCCCAAAATGGTTGGCATCGCTGACTGAGCATACAGGCATAGCACGGCGCATGCCATCGCCTCTTTCGATCCCCCATATCTCTCCCCCTTGGGCTTGTCTACCAAGGAGCGCGAATCCATATATCCGCCTGGATACCGGCCGGTCGTTTCTGAAAACTTCATTGATCTCTGTCGCTCCGTCAGCATCAGCGAGTCTTTGATTGAGATTATCCAAGACCTGCTCACCTATGCCTCCGACCTGAATGCTTGGTTCAGCACCGAAGGCTCTCCGCTTGACCCGCTCGACATCCAGAACCATGCCAGCATATTGGAGTGCTTGTTTCTGCAATGGCTGCGTGGCGACGAAATCCACACCGCTGTCGAAGAGTCTCTCTGCATCGCCCTTCTCGTCTTTGTATTTCGCGCAGCCGAGTCCATTGGTCGCCGGGAAGAGCACTCCCACCTTCACTACACAGCGACCAAACGCTTGCAGGAGGCTCTCAGTGCAACCAGCCGGCGGGATTGGGCTTCGTGTTCCGACCTTCTGCTCTGGATCCTAGCCGCTGGCGCCGTCTCTGCGGAAGGATCCACTGAATGCGCATGGCTTGAATTCCAACTCTCAACAGCCTGCGCCGAGTTCCGTATCGAGTCCCTTGACAGCCTCATCGAACACCTACACCAGTGCGTCTGGGTCAACTACAAGTTCGACATGGCAGCCGAACGATTATGGGACCAAATATCCCATCTCAGGTTAGAGGAATCAGAATACCTCCCCATCATCGCAAATACTCATACGTAACTGTTACAACAATTAGGCTCGAGCCGTCAATAATCGCACCGTATGCTTCCGGACCATTACAATTTCAGGTCTCCGAGCATGACTATTGGGATTGGCAAACGAAGCGGTGGTTTAACACCGAAGAGGGATTCGTCGTCCCTAAATCGCCTTACCTCTCAAACGGAGCTCCTATATGGGTTGATGATGGCTTGTACGATGCCGGTTTATTCTATGTCCGTGTCACGCTCTAACCCAACTCTGAATCATCAAGAACTGTCCCTCCATCCTCACGCAGTCGCAGCAGCTACAGCCTGATAAGCTGAGTTATGACGAGACGAACGGAGGTGCTGACGTCCACCACTCAGGTCATTTGCCACGACAAGCCGACACATACTCTAAATATGGCTTCCGAAGAGGAGGTCGCGTTGGTATACTACGACATTAGTTCCACCCAACCGAAACAGTTTAGGCCTGTGCCCGGTCCGGTCAATGCCTGTGGATAGAATACTGGGATTATGGAGCTCAGGGAACTTCAACCTTCCATCACGGTGCGCCTATTGAGCAAGTATTCTCACCCGGATGTAAAATCATCGCTGATCAGCAAGTATTTTATTCCGCGAGATACTCTCTCGCTATCACGTCGGAGCACGACTCCCATATTCTGACACTTGTTATTCTCGATGCATCCTGCGCCGTCTTTAGCAACTTGCAGTATTCAAAGGCATCCTGGCTCAGCACTCCTCCGATGCCTGCCCTAGTGAGTCTGTCATTGGCACCACTTTGGCGTTTGGAGAGAATAACTCCTGGTTACAAAATACTTTTACAAGGTCAATAGGCTTGTCTTGCCTTACACATTCCATCTTGAAAAGCGTCCTAGCACGACTGCTCTTCCCATACGTATTAGTGAAGGAAGTGAACCAAATCAAATCATTTGATTGGCGCTCAGATTCTGTTATAAAATCTATTCTAACTAAGGCTTTCGAACGGTACATCAGTGCTACCAATCTAGCAATGTCACCAGTCTATCCTAATGACTTAGCAGGACGACCCTTGCTTCTCTACCTCTTCTTGTTCCTCTGTACTACCGACTTTATGCAAGCTTGACTCAACTTCTAGCTGCCCGAGTACCTCACTCCTGCTTGGACCCTTAGATTCGGAAACCTCTAGCTTCCGACATCGAGATGCCAAATCACTAATATGCCTATCTTTACTCTCGGCACTCAAATCTAATAGCGCCGTCTCCAGCATATACAAATATTCCTTGTTTTCTCCACTAGGGCCCCTACTCTTCAGGATGTGTGCTGCTAATTCCTGCGGATCTTGCGGGCCAAGAAACTGTGGATTGGAGGGCAGCCCAATGTACACGAGGCACTTGATTGGTCCAGGATGAGACTTCGTGGCATTTTGTTGGTTCGAGGCAGGATGGAAGGGTGTGTATTGGATACTGTATCCATTTATCTCGCGGATATCGAGATAGGCTCGGACTTCAGGCACTTTCGGAGCGGGAATATGGTACGCGGCGCCCCAAACCTTTTCAGTGGGGAGGGAGTCGTGCTGGAGCTTCTCAGCTTGGAGGGTAGTGGGATTGGGGTCGGGGAGAAAGACGGTCGAAGAAGAGGAAGGATGAGGAGAGGGGTAAAAAAGAAAGAACCAACATGATCGACCAAAGTCTCCCAATGCGCCCTATCAATCAGAGTGACTACCCGCCCAGGGGCCTCGGGGGTGCCGCGATGGTCTTCGCTGTTCGGGTCTTAGACATGCTTTTTCACTCTTGGAATGAAGAAGGACATAGATAGTGTATTTGCTATCCAATCCTAGCTGTAAATTCCAGCGCAACGTCGGGGTCGAAACTCACCTCGCCTGTACTACGCTGCTTAGTTTTCCGTGCGCGATTCAAAACCGGCCTGCTGTCCCGCACGTACCTGCCAGAACCGCCGCACATAGCCCTCGATGTAGCCGGGAACACGCTGGTCTTCCAACAATCACGCCCCATCAGCTCAGTTGCGCGCAAAACATCCACCGGGACAAAGGCAGGTAGAGAAAATGCGGAGAATGGCGGGGCAGGCTTCTAGTTACCGTAGTGGGGCGGAGGTTTCCATATTAAACTCCTGCGCACGCGGTTAACAGCAGTTTGGCGATCAATGCTGGCGCTGTTACTCACCCGTAGCCGAAAAGCCAGAAATCGTCGTTGTCGCCAAAGTCGGGCATAGCTGCGCGGTCGTGCTGTCGCTGTCAAACATGTTGTGTCGTTGGGCGTGGAAGTACTTTCCAACGTCGGTGCTTCCGATGTCGCAAGTTGCGGCAGCATTGAGGTCATTTGCATTAGAGCCCTTCTGCACCCCCAGCGAGGTTCGGCGCTGGTAGAAGCTGCTTAAAGGATTGCCATCCTGGGCTAACATCTTGGGAATATGGCGGAATACCCGGGAATCCGACTTGATAAATGCTCGAGGTTTTCAGAGAAAGTAGTGTTCCAGGTTATCGGAGGTTTATATACGAGGATTTGGTTTCTATATATTCGCTTCAGTGATGGATTTGGACCCTTATCCAGTACCCGCTGCTCTCCGCATTAAAAACCCCTTGAGCGGGCCCATCATATCTACTGCTTTTAGACCTAAGCTTCGTAACGGCACAATTGGCCCTGATTCAACGCTGTATAACCGATGTAGTTTGTCGCATACCCCCAACAGAGCGTTGTTCTCTGCGTATCTCTCGCTATTGTATGATTCGAGAGAGAGCTGAGCTCCAATGTCTTGCCCATGTAAGACTGCCGACTCGATTGTTCGGACGAGAGATGCGGCATCGGCTTGGCCTTGGTTCAAACCTTGACCGGCTAAGGGGTGGATCGTGTGGGCTGCGTCGCTGCAATTGAGGGACAGAGTTAGAAATTTTCAGACAAGAGGCAAGTGGTAGCACTTACCCGACCAATGCGACTCGCTCCCCAGTATACGTATCCGCATGCCTCATCTTGAGCGGGAAACTGGCTACACTGCCCTCTTGCACGCCCATGACTTTCATTGGTACACTCCGCCTGTTAACAGGTGTATGCTCCTCTCGCCATGCAACCTCCTTTTGATGCCCTTCGGGTAACGTATGCAAGAACTCCAGGTCTACCGTGGAAAGCCTAAATGCCGCGTTCACCATTGCAACAAAATCTTCTGAAGACAACGACTTCAACCTTAATGCTCGCTCCGGGACTGTTGACCATACGAGCGATGCCATGTTTCCGGGCAAAGGCAACATAGCTACAGGCCCGGTAGGTAGGAAGCGCTGGTATGCGGTTTTGTGTTCATCTCCACCCCAGCCAGGCCCCTCGAGCCGCAATGTCGCAACCACGCCATGCCGATTGTAGTCAAATCCACGACTTGGAATACCTGCAAATACCCTCACCGGGCTGTTCGCTCCATCCGCCCCAACAAGTAATCGTGCCGCTAGAGTCTTCCCGTTGCTCAATGTAAGTATGGGCCAGGAGCTCAGATCAAGGCCCTCGGTTTCCCGTCCTAACTCAATGGATTCGACACGGGTAGGAGAGAATGTAGTAACTCCTCCAAGGATAGATAGACAAGATAATAGTGTAGTTGTAATATTTAAGTTCTCGATCATGTAGGCTATGGTGCTAGGTTGGGAGAGTTGGCGGGGCACAAAAGGGTTTGTGGCCGAGGCCCAGTCGAAGGAGATGTGGGAGTCGCTGACACCGTCCCACACCTGCATCTCCTGGTAGGGTTGGACGCGGGCACTGTCAACATGGGGCCAAGCGCCAATTTCTGCAGCAGTTGAACTAAATCAGTATTTATGCAACCCTGCTAGATGTACAGAGCTGGTCGTACCTTGTAGATTCTTGACGGATGCCGGGGTTAGGGAGCTGCAGCGGTTGGAGAATGCATCCAATGTGGTATTACGTTGTCTGTTCTTTTGAAGATCCTGGCTTTCAATCAGGGCAATCTTGAGATTCGATGTTGCCTTCGAGGCGACTTGAAGAAGTTAGCCGCTTCCTGTGAGCTATGGATGGTTCGAAGCCAACTCATACGTAGTCCAGTAAGCAGGCTCAGCCCCGCTGGCCCTCCACCTACGCATACTACATCATATATTTCTGGTGCTGAAGTCGAAGCGCAGCGTTGGCGAGCGTAGAGTTGTGTTCGGACAGTGAAGGCGAGAGAGAGAGCCCCATGCACCCGCAGAGGCAATCGGGGCGGCATCACAAGCCCAATTAAGAGCTATTCATGGAGGTGATATTAAGAGCTTGTATGAAGAGGGCCCGGGGGCGAATGGCTGGTAATGATGCAAAGCTCAAGGTCTCGACCCGCATTCGCAAGATGACGATGCTTGGCATATTTGTTCCGTTGGTTCCAAGGCTGCGATTCCTGAGCCCTAAATAAATCTCCATGCATTGAGGCTTCATTATAACTCATTGAATGACCATTGCCAATGACGAGCTGTCTGGATAATTCTGCCAGACCACTCTGATCAGGCGTGGCATTACATCTCATTGCGTATCAGACCCATCTTGAGCTCGCTCCATCCATCCTTGGCTTAGTCGTGCCAGAAAAGTCTACCTGCGCTACTTTTATGGTCTCTGTTCCTTATACCCTATGGCAGTTCTGAGGTCATTGATTTCCCTGATTCAAGTCTTATCTATTATCGAAGGAAGATGTTGTTCGACGAGACTTTTCCCGGGGAGCGATAGCTCACAAAGTTGTCACCAACTTCAGTCCGAGCTAGGAATGACGGAGGCTCATTCATATCTCCTCATGCCCTTCACTGCCAGTGTATTAATATCTTTCTTCTTTATTCGCGAATGAAACAGATTAAGCCACTTCTCCATTCTTCCTAAAGAATAACAAAGGCGCTCTACCCCCCTCCCCGCACATTCTCCCAAAATTTAGCAAACCTCCCAAATAGCTTCTCTTAGGTGAGTTCGTCGCTATCCTGTCTAAAAATTTTCGTAGAAATCAACTCTATTCGACGAATACGTCTGCCGCAGCTGTGGAATGTGACTCTCAGGAACTCGGCGTACTCGAACCTACATGTGGAATCCTTACAGGGACTCCAATATCCTTGTAGTGAGTTGGTTGATGATACCGGAAGAGAGTCCGGAAGAGGACGGCTAGACAAGTGGCCAAAGTCGGTCTCAAAAGGCTCACAGACGAAGAGTTCACTCCCCAAGCCTCGAAGTCTAAAAACACGATCAAACTCTCAAGACCCATCGTCCCTTCATCGGCTCAGCACGCAAGCCAAAATTTTGCTTGGCATTAAGACGCGAAAGCTCAAGCAACCAAATACACACGTGCCGAATTCCCCGGATATCAATACCGACTGCGTTATAGAGGATCTAAGGAGCCGTGATTCTCAACCACCACTTTCTCCTCCACATCTAGCGTGTACTCGATCTCGTAGGCTCTTTTCATTCCCGGGTGCTATGGACGAAGGATCTGATCGTCGAACGGCGATCTAATTTAGCAAGCGTCTCATCGACTGTAAAGAAGATGTTTGCTCGAAAGGACTCTGCTCAGACTAGCCAAACTGCTCCTATGGAAGACAATCCAGAGTCATCCATATCCCTGCGAGGAAACGGACAATTATCCAACTCTACAGCTCACCCGAAGCAACGAAAAGTATGCTAATGAAGGCCAGCTGAGGTTCAAAAACGAACTCACCAATCTGGAAGTGCGGCATGACGGACCGAGCACTTACTGGAGAAACTAGCCGTTCTGGAACAGCTTATGCCAGCTTTCTTCCAGCCACTCCTCGGGTCTAGACGGTAAGACGCGAAGCCGAGCGCAGGAACGAGACGGAGATAAAAAGCAGAATGAACATCTCGCTGTTCAATCACCTCCTCCTGCCGATGCTGAATCATCTCGCCCGGACCTGGCCCTCTGCCGCACGGGTTCGACATCTCATTCTAGACTCAGTTCTGTAAGAGGCTCTGTGAGGAGCTCGCACCCCTCCTTCGACGCTGCAGTAACATAACGGCGGTTCCACTTTCATATTTATTGAAAACGAGCTGAATGTGGATCCTGTGCGTTAAGGAAAAGGGTAGGCTATTGATGCACAGTTCTCGCTACATTTTGTATCCCTTCAACTGCTTGCTTTGGCAGTGCTTGGGTCGTTTTCGAAGCAATATGATTTGATGCCCGGAATTGAAGTACGGAGCTGTTCTATTGCACGGCTGTTAGCTTTTGTGAATATTCTACCCTTCTTGCCACTAGAAGAGCTAGAGCCCGAAAGATGCCAATGTCGAAGAATATGTCATCACTTGTTGCTTTATTCGGATCTGCATCTGCTAATTATGATCGATGGATCATGTTTCGTGTGGCTGCTAATACAATTACGGACATCGTGACGAAGTGTCTTGCATTTTGCCGTGTTGGGTTCTAGGACTGTCTTTGTGATGCTTAAATCCGACTTTTAATAGCCATAATTGCAGTTGACCACACCCCAAAAGGCTATTATAGTGGCTAAATGCAGGAAAACGATGCGGTCGAGTGTCGCACATTCTCCCTAAGCCGCAAACAGTTACTACGGTATCAGGGTTATATTTTGTGGGTGGGTCGCAAGCAGCTAGGGGGCCTTACTAAAGCCCCACAAGTCATTACGCCAATTAACTACCTGGTCTCTATGTAATTAATATGCGTTTTTTCACACATCTTCAGCTAAATCTCTTTAATCTTTACTAACAATCATTAATTACAAAGCCACTTTTAACCCTTGTATGCACCTATTACCCGCCCCACCCACAAAATATGACCCTGATACCGTAGTACATATCGTACACAAGTCACACATAACTGGTCACAGCATTACGTTAAAGGCACAGACTCGTGAAAAAAATAAACTTTTAGGGTGTGAAACACCTCATGCAACCCCATTACTCCTACATATTATTTTATAAACCTTAAATAATGCAGACGTGGACCCCTACCACCTCATCCTTGTCAAATTATCCGAGAATTGAATCACAAACATACAGATCACGGCGGAACTGAAGTTAAGACGGGAGCGCTCGAGGGAAGATCACGATGCTATGCACCGAAGAAAGAGAAGCCTGCCACGTGAGGGAAGAATGCAATGATCGGCAGAAATAGACATTAAGGATCCAGCAGCGGGCGTGGCGCCGTGAAGTTTGCCGCTCGTTAAATGTGGAAGAAGTATGATCAGGCGCTTATAGAACCATGGCGAAACCGGCGAAAAGACCTGCGAAGACGACAGCTAGGCCGTAGCTCTGGCCGAGGTTCATAGCAGTGGTGGCAGCTCCCTTATTGCCACCAGCCGCTGTGGTTGTTGCAGCGGCTCCTCCGAAGCCAGTGTAGGCAGCAGTACCAGTGGCGCTGGCACTGTTGGCAGAGCCTGAGCCGGTAGGACCCATGGTAGAGGTTATGGTAGAGCTGTTTAAGCGGGGGGGGCTTTGAGCTCCGCAAGGGTGGTTTGCTCTACACATATAGTCAGATATGAGAGCATGATGCTAAAATGTGTAACAGATGCTCACCGGCAGTCATTTGAGCAGGCATTGTCTTGTCCGCAGGCAGCGACACACTGATTACCCCACTCTTGGCAGATGTAAAAGGGAAGAGTTTCAGAGTATTCAGTTTCGTTGGGTGAGCCACCGCTGGCACAGATGCAGCTGTAGGTCAATGTTTTCTAAAGATATTCCAAGTCAGTTGAGTCTGCAGAGCTTGTTTAAGATTGACTTTGCATAGCCAATTGAGGAAGGGGAAGGTTCGGGAATGGATGGCAGGGGTCTACGGAGACATCCTTGCTAGTCCCCTATTTTCAATTGGGTTGCTTGGAGGTGTTGAAATCCATCGTGAAGTCCAATCTCGAAAACGAAGCTACCGGGAGCTTCATATTCCATCCAATCTATTCAATTGTGCATTAAAGACTCAGGCAGGCTTACCGGGTCGCAAGTGTTTGACGATGTGGTGGCAGAGTTGCCAGGCATCTGAAGACAGAGCAGAGGACATTGCACCTTTTGCGAACTACACCATGTCTCTGGAAACTGTTAGTGCCACGTCGGTAGATTGATAGAGTGCAGGAACGTACGTCTCAAGGATAGAGATACTGAGTTCGGGTCTATGCTGTACTGCTCCTGGGAGAAGGTCAAGCTGGCAAAGGCGAGAGTAAAGCCGAGTAGGGATGTAGAGTGCATTTTGGAATGATGTGGAGATATGAATAGAGCACTGGAAGTATAAGAAGGGATAGTTAGCTAGGCAACTTCTTATGGAGAAGGTGGGAGAAGAAACGTTGGGGCCGATGCGAGTTGGTTGGCTGGGGAATCGGTGGGATGTCAGGCTAACCTTTTGGCCGAAACGTATTGGCGGAAGGTCTCGGCGAGAAGCGTAAAAGTGACGGGAGTATTACAATCAAATACAAGTACGGCTACTCAAACAAAAGTATCGTGCAGATGAAGAACAGGACGAGTTGTATGTGAATATACCAAGCGAGTGTGGGCGTGAGGGAGTAAAAGAGGCTGGGAACAGCAGCTTGTTTAAAGGGAGGCCAGCGGAAGGCATGCCCAAGCATAGCCAGATCTGTTGCGCTTCCCAACCTCAGCAGCGCCCCCCTTGCTTGACTCGATTTGCCCAGCCATAGCCTTTCTCCGCACTAGGATGCAGGCGATGTGGAAATAGACAACGCCACGGCTGCGAAGGGTGCTTGCTTTTACGATCGTTGGGGCCGTCCGGTGGTCCAGTAGTCTCATATGGCTCGGCTCGCCAGCACCTCCCAGCAATCAGCCTCAAGGAGCTCGCCATCCTTGACGACTTCGGCCGGCTCAAAACGAATTGGCGAATGATTCGTTTCGAACGCCGTCCATGCACCCGCTTACGCACATCGATATTTTCAAGGGTCCGCTGAGAAATTGCCAGATGGCGATAAGCGTGCCGCTGAAAATGCCCCGAAGGTGTGCGCGACCCCTCTGGAGCTTGTCCACCACCACTGCTGCATGCCACCGTCTGATCCACAGCAGTCCGACAAAACACTCTGCGCCACCCCTCTATTTGATAGCCATATCAGTCCTCCCGCATTTTCACTGTACTGTCCGGCTAGACGGGACGCACTAAATGGATGGAGTCTGCGGACTCTGAGACACGCTGCAACGGGAGTTCCTTCGCTCATGGCAAACCCGCCACCTCCACCACCATCGAGGACTTGTCAGTCCCGCCCTACTGGCAGCGGCACCAGAGGAATGACTCTAGCTTGAGCTACGCTTCCGTGGACAATATCAGGCATACGCCCATCACTCTTGAGGACCACACAGACGAAGGATCCGAGCAATGCAAAGCCTTATGGGCGAAACATGTCACTATTGATGATTACGTTATTGTCAGTGGGAATGCACCAGCCGTAGGAGCTTACGTCGTCTGGAACTGCACTGTTGAAACCCTAGACGTGAGTGATCTGGCTCTACGCAGACCTGTACTCTTTGCATATGAAACTTAAGCTCCCCACATACTAATAAATCCTAGGGAGGTCCCATGAAGATTATGAAAAGGTAGCAAGATGTCATCTACAGACCTGCCTTGACCGTACTCATGTGTACCAGGTACTCAGAATTTGATGAGTTACGAAGGAAGCTTGAGCGAACGTTTCCGCACGCGGGAGCGGCAATGCCGCCATTGCCCCCGAAAAGTGTCATTTGTACGAGAACACCTTCTGAAAGGCACCCCACCTTCCACTCCCGGACTTATCTGACTATTGAATAGCACGTTTTCGACCGAGGTTTCTGGAACGACGGAAAGCTGGCCTTGCCTACTTTTTGAAGTACGTGCGCCGTTGTCTTTTGCCATCACACTAACAATATTTATCCATCTGACTATTTATAGCTGCGTTTTGCTGAACCCTGAATTTTCTGGATCTCCCGTTCTTAAGGAATTCCTGTTCTCATAAATGCTTCATCCCATCAGCACATATTTATCCAGTTAATCCATAATGTCTTATCCAATCCTAGGTGCCTCTTTCTCAACTCATCAGATGTGAGCGTCTTCAAAGCCGATATGATGGACCATTATCGTTGGTATCAGTTCCGCGTGAAACATTACGCCCTTGTCCTATTCTAGCCAGATTTTGATAACCGTGTACTCTCAAGGGTCTCTTCGGAGGATCTTGTCCCATATGCTTCCCCTCATACGATCTGAGAGTTGGTCTAGCAGCTTTATTCAACCATGGCAGCCCTGGCTGTCAGCCACTTTCCAGTATTTACAAAGAGGCCAATCATCCTCTAACTTTAGATTTGGGTGTTTTTATTTTTTTTTTTGTGGCGGAGCAGGGGGAACTGGAGGGGACTCGGTACATGGTACATTGAAGAACACTTCTGGGGCTCTACAATGACACCATGGCCATTGTGCACCTGTCCCGTACCTTCCACTTCGCCATTGACTTCCTAAAGGCCAAATAAACAGGCGGTAGGTTGAAAGCAGATAAATAAAAATTGTTCCATTTTGATGCAGTGCGAGGCCCTCCCAAGAGCTTCCCTTCACCTCTGTTCGCCTACAGCGACGCCCGAACCCAGACGGCAAGCCCCTAGGAAGCGTTCCCTCGCCCCAAAAGCCCTAGATGCCAAAACACACCACCCAATTGCAGGATCCAAGCGCGAGCACCAAAGGAAGATGAGCCTTTTCACCCACACATACCATGGTCAACGTGTCCAGGTCGACGTTGCGATCGTCCAGTGGGCGCTTCGCTGCTGGCAGTCATCCTAAATCTCCCGCGACCGAAGAGCCCCAGAACAACGCCCTCACAAACAACAAGGTGCCAACGCGACGCTCCACACAAAACAAAACACTTCTGGCTCTTACAGACGAGAAAACCGTCAAAAACTCTGCGCCAAAGATCGCGCAGGTGCTAATTCCGCCGCGTACCAATTCGAGGAAGAGGCCAGCCACCGCCCTCGATAGCAAGAAGCCTGGCGAGCGATCAAGACCTCCGACGAAAGTCACAGTAACACAACCCCATGGAGGATTGCTCCAAACCACCAACGACGTCCAGACTATCCTTGGACTTCGCGACGACGACGTGCCCTCTGGCATCTCGACGCCCAAAACCAATGGCGCGGACAACAATCTCACCGCGCCCTCCGTGGGGGCGCAAGGCAACCAGGACAAGAGGACACTGAGATCGCAAGACGGAGGATCACGTCTCAAGAGCGACCTCTCAATATATTTCCCTAACTACGATGACGTTATCGCGGATGCTCCAAAGCAGCCTGGTAAAGCGCTTGTCGATTCCATTTTGCTTGAACAAGAACGCTGACAGCTGTAGAATTCCTCGATCTCGACACTCCTATCTACATCCTCGACGAGCCGCTAAAAGTACCGAAGTCTCAGGCTGTCCCTGCGTCCCCATCTTCTAGATTATCTGCCAGCCCGAATAGATCTCGCAAACCAAACACACATTCATCTCCAAACGGCGTCAATAATTCCACAACACCCCAGAGATCGTCCTCCGCATTGTTTCAGGTCGTTGACTTCTCTTCAATAAATCGTCATACAACTCACAATGACAATTCACCCGATCCACTCTCGGATTCTGTATACTTCGCTTCACATCGGCGCGCGGAGCGGAAGGAGAAGCAGCTCCGGAACATTGAGAAGGAACGCGCCATGCATGAAAAAGTGCAGCTCGAGCGACTTCTTGATGGCCTTCAGGGTCCGGATTGGTTGCGAGTGATGGGCATAACTGGCGTGACCGATGGCGAAAAGAAAGACTGGGAGCCTAAGAGGGATTACTTCGTCAGCGAAGTCCGGGCGCTTGTGGACAAATTCAGGATATGGAAGGAGGAGGAGAAACGATTGAAGATGGAGCGTGAGGCGGCGTTGCTCGCCCGCGAAGAAGAGGAAGCCGAAGGAGACGAAGAGGATGAAGCTGATATGTCTCCTTCCAGCGATATCGATACATGGGCTGCTCGCCAACTACAGCAAGAGGTAAACTCCGCTTCCTCGTCTGTTCCCAAACCACGATCCCGACGTCGTCCGATTTCTGTCCTACCTCCGCCGCTACCGGAGCCACTCAAACCTTTTACATCTTTTTACTCCAAGCCTCATCTGCGTGAAGCAGCACTTGGGAAGAACCGTCATGGAAGAAATGTCACTGCCTTTGGCCAGCCAATTCCAGAGTTCGAGGAGCGTGAGTTTACACTCCCTGGCGAGTATCTCACTCCCGATGCTCTTCGAGCACACGCCAGGAAACGCAGAAGACTCAAAAGAGAGAGCGGGTCGATAAAAACACAAAGAGTTAATAGGGTAGATTAATATCCATTGCTCATGGGTTCCCGGAGTTTTTTGGTCTTGAAATGCGTTATTTTATTTTTTTAGGCTGAAAGCTCCAGCATTATGTGGATAAAACAAACGGCGTCTTGGAGCGTGTTGACACTTTGCCTGTGTCTTCAGGTGTTCCTCCAATTTTAAACACTTTTTGGCCCGTTCTGCATGCTTCGCTTGCGTAGTATCATGGTACCTTCTTTGTATTAGATTATGGTTTCTACCTTTGAGCCACCGGCTCATGAAATGTATAAATAGAGACGATCCCGAGCTTTCAGGCCGGATACTTTTGTTGTGACGGCAAATGTAAGACTATGAAGCCGATTCGATGCGGAAATCCCAGTTAAAAGGTACTCGAGCATTTCGAAGACGTCTTCAAGTCCTTGTACTGCTCTAACAGCCTTCTCGATTGTTTAGTTACAACTATCGGTGTTTCTTTACAGCCCGTAAGCAACACTTCGGCTCCTCAATAGCGATCTCCTACCTCTGCGCTAATAGTGCTCGCTTCTATAAGCTCTCTTGTTCGCATGCAGACTTCAACTCGCAGGCATACTATAGAGCCGCTTCCTCACTGACCCTCTGGGCCTACGCAACCCGCTTAATTTCCTTAATAACCTTAAGCTATAGGAAGTACTATTAGAGCTTATTCTACCGGCTGGCCGCCATCTACTGCCCTATTTGGAATCCAGCGCTACACTAGAAGGATTACCTCTAAGCCCTTTAGTCCACTCGCGCCAAAGGGCCCGTACGGACTTTACTGTATGGCATATACAATATACGGGCGGCTGCTTAGACTCGGGCCCTTGCTGTGGCTGCGGCTATAGCTGCGGCGGCGGTGGTAAAGGAGAAGCTGTAGTGTTTGCCTAGGCCAACGCGTACCGGCTTAATTCCGCGATAGATAGAGGCGCCGGTGGGCGTACCGTTAATAGGTATGCTGTTAGACGCGGATATATGGATGCCAAAGGGACCTTAAGCCGAAAGGTAAGGCTACCGGATATAAGCAATTAAAGCTATAAAAACCGCACCCACTAGGCCTCGGCTATATAGTTAAATAATGCCTATAGCTCGCGTGCTCTCTGGTTATTTTAGGCGTCTATAGTCTTTAGGCAGTCCGCAATAGCCGGCATAGCCTAGTAAAGTATTAATAGCTAGCTAGGGCCTTATTCCTCCTGCTATAGGTAGGCTTTAACCTTCTACGTAAAAGGCAAATAGGCCTTATACTAGAAGACCGGGTGGTTCTATATGGGGCTGTTTGGGAATATCTCGCGGAGGACTATTAAGTCCTATAGAATAACCTCCTAGAGGTAGAATAGGAGGTTTATGGTGTCTATGGCCGCAAGGTCGTTAATCTAGCTGACCTAGGGGCCGAACCAACCCTTTTAGATGTTTAGCTCTGACCGGATTATTAACAGTAGTATATTAGGGAGAGGTAATGCTTGCCCTATAAATCTTAAAGCAGCCCATCTGCGGTAAATAGCTGGCTACTGTCCGTATAATGTAATGAGACTGTCCCGTTACAGTAAGGATGTCTCAGTAAAACACTTGACGATAGTGGAATTCTGTAAGCCTTAGGGTGGCCAAAAATACCCTAAAAATGAAAAAATAAAAATAACGCTCGCTAAGGTTATGCTAACCGAAATATATTTTTAAATCGTTAGTAACTACATAAAAATACTACTTACCTATAGGCACGTTTAACACCATAAATATTAATAAATAAATATTTATTATCTATTATTTAAATAAGTTAACCTTTAGTTAAAATATTAGACTTCTTCTAGTCCTTTAAACACTTAGTAATCCCTAATATTTCTACGCTAAGTTTAGACCTTTCCCAGCTTATTATATAACGCCCACTAGAAAAGACAACCTCTAGTTTATTACTTATTGCAGAAATTACTAGAATATTAATTATAAACTATACAAGTAATGGCCAGTGTTTTACTTAATCCTTATATAACCACCATATAATTAGATTCTTTACTTCGCCGCTATATAACTTAGAAAGGTAGGCCTTGTATTAATTCTGACTTTATGGTTAGAGTTACTTATTAATCTGAGCTAGAGCCTTATTAAACTTATTAAGCTCTTCTTTATAAACCTCTTCCTTTACTACAATATTGTACAATAAAGGAGCTAGAGGTACATCGCGGCGGAATTGCTCCTAGAGCTTCTTAACCTGCTAGATTATGTCACGGCTAGCTTTCCGTGGGAGCGATCCGATAGATCAAGCAACAATAAGGGGCTATATTATGAATAGACTAAGGTAAGGGCTCAAAGAAAGGGGCGCGGTAGACGACTATGTACATGTTCGGTCGTCGGGGCAACGTTAGGGCAACGTTAATCCGTGACCGACGACGCCTTAATGGTAGCTATGTAGACGAACCGTCACATTACCCCCCTTTAAGCCAGGAGGATCGCCCTCAATCCTCATAGTCAGGCTCTCCTTATCCGTCTTGCCCTTCTGTCCTTCTCTACTTTATTGTCTTCCTCCAAGGGCTCTAGATCTACGTCCTTATAATACACCTCTAGCCATTACTGCAGCTGTACGGGTGGTCCGGCATCATGGGGTCTCTTGTCGTGGAATGTCTTAATCTTATGGGGGGCGCCGATAAAGCCGTCTGCGTTATACCAGGTGTTGTCCGGGTCGTGGCCTACCCAGTTAACCTTATACTATAGCCTTCCGTGGTAGGTTCTACTAGCAAGAATCTTATCAATCTCGTACTCCGGCTCGCCATTAATTAGAACTGGCTCCTCTGGCTCCCTATTTTGGCCTAGTAGGGGGTTATCTGGGTCCTTTCGTAGTTAATCGGCATGGAAGACGTTTAACATCTTTATATTTAGGGGTAGGTTAATAATATATAAGTGTCCTTTTATGCCTAGAATTTTATAGGACCCTATAAGCTATCTATCTAGCTTAATACTTGGTTGGTTAGTAGCCTAGCCCTTCCTAGTAATGTATACTCAATCACCTACTCCAAAGTCTGGTTTGCGACGGTACCTATTAGCTTGCCTTATCTGCCGCTCTTAGGCCTTTACTAGGTTGTCTCTTACCTATTTAACTGCGTCCTAGGTCCTATATGCGAAAGCCTAAGCTTCTTATTGTGTTAGCTTCTTACGAGGTATTAAGGTTGCTTATATACGTTCCTCCTAGTTAAAGTAAAGCCTTAGCTTAAATCCTAGCTCTAGCTTGTATGGTACAAAGCTAGTAGATTTATGCGGTAAGATTGCCTGTGTAAAGTTTATATAGGGGAGGAGCTCTGACCAATTATCCTAGTAGTGGTTAATAAAGGGCCTTAAGCGTTAGTTAATATACTGGTTTAGTACCTCTATATTACCATTAGTTTGTAGGTAACTGGATGTAGAGAGCTTTTGCTTAATACTAGTTAGTTTACATAGCTCGTCTATAAAGGCTAAGATAAATTGGGGTCCTTAATCTAATATAGCCGTCTTTAGAAGGCCGTACACGCGCTAGACGTGTTAGTAGTATAGGTTTACTGCGTTAGCTGCGGTAGCAGTTTTATAGTAGGGTAGTAAGAAGGCTCTCTTGCCTAGTTAATTAACGACTACAAAGATATTATTAAAGCCCTTTTTATCCATTGGGAAGGACTTAAAATCAAAAAAGATGTGCTGCCAGCAGCGTTTACTAATTGGTAGGGGGTACAGCAGGCCTAGGGTTTTGTCTTAAGGTATATAGGTCCTCCTATAGGCCCTATAGTTTTTTACATAGGTATTGCAGTCTGAGGGTAGTCCTGGCCAATAGTATTAGTCTATTATAAGTTTCCTAGTCTTTGTCTTGCCTAGGTAAGCAGTTACCTAGCAAGAGTATACCTCTATAATAAGGTAGGTATGGAGGCAGTTAGTATTAGGGACTATTAACTTGCCAAAGCGGGTTAATAGCCCTTTTTAGAGTTTCTAGCCCTTTTGGTCTTGCTTAGCTAGCTAATATAGCCCTACTAGCAACTCGCTAGTTTAATTGGCCTAGAGGACCTAATTAACCAGCTTATACAGTTCCTATTCGCGATTTGCTGCCACTAGGGGGTCCCTAGAGGTTTCCTCTAGTATAGCAATTATAAGGGCGGGGTTGATTAAGTATATAGTGCATATGGCTACGTCCTTCTCTTTCTGCGTCTTTAGGTCCTCTTGCTTTTGTAATAGGGTATTAGCTACTATATTTGCCGTGCCTAGCCTATAGGTAATCCGTATATGGAAATCAGCTAGTAGGTCCGCCTAGTAGGCCTACTATAGATTTAGCAGCCTCTTGGTTATAAAGTACTTAAGGGCTTAATAGTCCGTAATTACTGTAAAGGGTGTACGCTAGAGGCTGATAAGGTGACCTTACCATTCCCATAGGCCTCTTATTACTGCTAGCATCTCTTTATTATAGATCTCATACCGCATCTCTTTAGGGGACATTATCTTTAAGAAGAAGGCTACTAGCTTCTAGGTCCTATTGTCTTGCAGCTGGTTTAGTACCCTAGCTACTAACATATTCCACCATCGAGCCGGCCAAACCATCGAGCCGGCCATTTTTCCTTGGCATAACCAACTTTCTCCTTATTACGTAATGTCTTAACAACGCAACGCGATAGCTATTTAATACAAAGGTAGACTTAAGCTTGCTCTTTACGCTTATAAATCTAGCCAATTTAAGAGACTGCAACGCGCTGCTATAGTCTTTAACGTTACGCACCAGAGACTCTCTAATCGGCTCTATGGAATTGCCTTTTAAACCCAAACCCGACCTAATTGCCAGAAGCTTACTGCGACTAAAGAGCAGACGATTATCCAATACATCCTTAACCTTAATTCGCGAGGATTCGCGCCCTAGCTATGCAAGGTGGCAGATATGGCTAATAAAGTGCTAGGTATTCGCGGTAGTGAGCCAGTTAGCAAACACTAGGCTAAGAGATTTGTAACGCGTTCAGATCAGCTTAAGATAGCGTTTAATTAAGTAAAGGATCGCCAAAGAATACTCTAAGAGGATCCAGAGATAATCAGCGCGTGGTTTAAGCTAGTAGAGGACACCAAAGCCAAGTACGGCGTCCACGACGACGACGTGCACAACTTTAATAAGACTGGCTTCCAGATGGGCGTTATTGGCTTAATAAAGGTTGTTATAGGTATAGAGAGACGCGCTTAACTAGAGCTTATTCAGCCAGGTAATCGCGAGTGGGTTACAGTTATCCAGAGCATCTATACGGCTGGGTATACAACCCCGCCTTTTATTATCTATAAAGGACGCGTCCACATCTCTACATAGTATAAGGAGGCTAATATCCCGCGCAATTAGAAGCTCTCTGTCTCTAAGAATGGCTGGACCAACAATATGCTTAGTCTAGAGTAGTTAAAGCACTTTAACAGGCACACAAAAACGCGCCAGGTGGGGGGGTACAGGCTGCTTATTCTAGACGGCTATAAGAGCCACCTAAACCAAGATTTTAAGGACTACTGCCTTAAACACAAGATCCTTACCCTCTATATACCAGCCCACTCTTCGCACATCCTCTAGCTGCTTAATATGGTTTGCTTCTTGCCGTTAAAGCGCAAGTACTCCTAACGCGTTAGAGACTTGGCACGCCAACGCATCTTCTATATTAATAAGGAGGGCTTCCTACTAGCCTTTAGAGACGCGTTTCTTAACATGTTTACAAAGGCTAACTACTAAAAGGCCTTTAAGGCATCAGGACTAGTCCCTATTAATACGCAGGTGGTTCTAGGTTGCCTTAAAGTACAGCTACGTACCCCACCAGCACCCCCACCATAGGAGACGCCATAGCAATCAAAAACACTAAGTAATACGCATGAATTCGGATCTTAGTTAAAGCTAGTAAGTAACTCCTTTACTTAATTACCTGTTACAGCTTAGGCTGGCTTCTCTTAGCTTATAAAAGGTGGTAAACTTATACTGCACCAAAACGCGCTTTAAGCAGCCCGGATTTCTAAGCTTAAAGAGCAATTAGTAGTAATAACCAAAAGAAAAACGCGCAAACGCAAGCGGATTCAGCATAGTGGCATAATAGAGTATGGTGAGGCTGCAGCCTAGGTAGCCGCAGAGGCCTCTATAACTGCTAGGCGGTCAAAGAGGGCTTATAGTAGTGGTGATTAAGAAAGAGCTTAGCCTGCTCTACGGCGCTGTGGGAACTGTAGCAGGACTAGGCACAACGCGCGCACGTGAAAAAAAGATATAGAGATATCTTCTGAAACAGATGCAAGCACGACGTACATAGGTTCCTTACTTAATAGCGATAAAAATAAAGATGCGTAGCATGAGTTGGTCGTGCCAAGGAAAAATGGCCGGCTCGATGGTTTGGCCGGCTTGATGGTGGAATACGTTACTCCATCACTTACGTTAGTCTCCACGCGGGTGTCTTGGAACGGTGAGTAGTGCTTTATTACACCGCCTGATAGCATAAGGGCCTTAACTCGCTTAAAGGCTTTAAGCTTCTCCTCCCCTAGTGGGTGCTATGCTCCCTTCTTTATAAGCTTACTAAGCGGTCGTGCAACTTGGCCGTAATCCTTTAAGAAGGCCTAGTAGAAGTTATAAAATTTTAGAAAGGATTGCACCCCTTTTATAAAAGTAGGGGGCTCCTAATCCTTAATTATAGCTAGCTTATCGGTGTTTATAGCGATCCCGTTAGTACTAATAATAAAACCTAGGAACTTTGTCTCCGTAACGTTAAACTTGCTCTTCTTAATATCCGCCTATAGGCCTGCCTCTCGAAGCCTTTATAGGATCTTTTTAACGTGGACTTTGTGCTCTAGCGGGTTATCCGAGTAGATAAGGATATCGTCTATATAGACTGTATAGAAATCGTCCAGGTAGTTAAAAAGGATATTATTAATAAATCTCTGGAAGAACGTAGGGCCGTTACATAGTCTAAAGGGTATAATGTGGTACTTATATAATCTGTACCTTGTATGGAAGGTAGTTAACTCCTCTACCTCTTCCTTCAGCCGTATATGGTAGAAAGCCTGTTGAATATCTAGCTTAGTGAAGATTTTAGCTCTTAATAGCCTGGTCAACGTCTCCTTAATTAATAGCAGCGGGTAGCGGTCCTTCTTAGTAATTGTATTGAGCTTTTAAAAGTTAACGCAGAATTGCTACCCCCCTCCTGGTTTCTTAGCAAATAGAACCGGAGCTATAAAGGGTGCGTTGCTTAGTACAATAAACCCCTTCTATAGGTGCTCCTATAGGTAGACCTTAATAAGCTCTAGCTGCTCTAGCGATATATTATATAGCAGGCTAGGAGCTAGATCGCGGCTGTTGCCTTTAAGAATAATATTGTGGTCTACCCCCTCGCGATATAGTGGTAGTGTATCAGATATAGCTTTTAAGAAATAGTTAGCGTATTCTTAGTAGGGCTGCAGTAGCTTTTTATAGACAAGCCGGCGAAGTTCTTCCTTATTATTAGGTAGAGCGTCTTGTGCCTTCTTATCCTCTATTAGTTGGTCTATCTTATAGAGGCTGGTATATCCAATTACTATGTCCCTATGCTTTGCTCCTCGTAGGAAGTTCCTTGCCTTAAGTAGCGCGATGTCTACTGCTTTAAACTCCCTAGTAGATGAAGGCCTCCTTACTCTTAGCTTTAATAGTGAAGCTGGCCTAGGGTAGAGCTAGTCTTCCATTTTCCTAATTATATCTTGGGTATTGATCTTCTAAGTATGCCTATAGTCGTACGGGGTCCGCTTGGCTTGCTTTAGCTTAGCCTATCCCTCCAGCTTAATTTTAGTAGAGGACTTCTTCTCTTAAAGTTCATTAATCGCGACTATACGTTTAAGGATGCGTTGGGGGGTAGACTTAGACTTTTAATCTAGCAGTGCGTTTCTTTAATCTGCATCTCTCTGGTGATCCTTATTAATTAATAGGGGTAGGAGCTCCTTTTTTAGTATAATTACGTCCTGCCTGCCATAGTAGTTCTTCTTGGTTCGCCATACCAAGACCTAATATTTGTAATTAATAAGGGCCCTAGTCTTCTTAAACTACCTACAGCCAATAAGAAGATCATGGCGGCCTGTATTACAGAATAGGAACTATATAGGGACTTATTAACCGTCTATAACTAGGTTCGCCTTAAAGAGCTATTTAATTGTGTCTATCTGCTAATTGTTATAGCTAGATACGGCAACTCCTTGTCCTTTAATCTTATAGAGCTTTGGTCGCAGTTATTGCTTAATAATTGGCAGTAGCTTATGGTATATAAAGGCCTCTCCGCCCGCACCAGAGTTGAGTAGGCTTACTATATTAAGAGCCACGCCGCCTAGCGCGATCCTGTATAGCGTTATAAGGGCTGCGCCTCCTAAGATCTCCTTTAGCTGTATAGGCGCTGTATTAATTGCTCCGATCTGCTTTAGGTAGGAGACTTCTCCTAAAGCTGCTTATTTTTTGACTCTGCCGAGTTAGTAACTATCTTGTACTCTTTACTTTGGTTAATTGCTTTAGCTTCCATCTTCTTCGGCGCTGTATAGTTATTAGAGTAGTATCCTTACTTGCCATAGTTAAAGCAGGTAACTGGCGCTTTTGCGGCTAGTGCTAGAGTCAGAGGCTGCCAGAAAGAGGGGGGACCTTTAGTCTCTTTAGCGCCCCTAGTAGAAGCTCTCTTACTAGCCTAGGCTGCTCTGCGGTTACTTTATTCCTTGCCTGTCTACTTTAGACCTTAGGCGTACTGTTAGGTAGTCTTATAATAGGCCTAGAAGCTATAGTCTTTATCTGCTACCTTAACTTCCATTTAGACGCGTAGGCTGTTATAAAGCTTATCATAAAGCTCCTCTTTTTACTAATCTTATGGCATTCTTAAGATATTTGCTAGCCGTATAAAGTTAGATTAGAAATCGTTGAAGTCTCCTAAGTATAGCATTTTAAGGCTTTTAAGCTCCTGCTGGGCCTTAATACAGCAATCTGGGTCTTTAAAGACGTTCTCTAGGAACTTAAGTACTTCTTTACTAGTAGGGTTGCGTTCCGCATTACACTCTGCCTCTAGGTAGGGTAAAAGGTGGTTATAAGCTTTACCTCCTACACGCGTTTTAATATACGCTACTTTTGCATCCTCTTCCTAATCTAGGTTGTCTTGATAGAACCAGTCTATATTAGATTAAAGCTTGTTTTGTACATAGCCGCTTTAGGTATAATAGGTAGGCTCTTTCCTATCTATCAGCATAGGTGGGTCTGGAAACTTTACTGTGTGTCCTAAGCCCGTAACACTGCTTGTCTAAGAGAGTAGTGTCCCTTCTTATATTATCCGTGACGGTGTGCTTCCTTGCTTGCTATCTTCCCAATTTAGGGCTTATATAGTGACCTTGCGGCCCATCCTTAATATCTTCCAATTGGCCTTGTAGAGCTCGTCTGTCCTATTGTCCAAGTGCTCCTTAAGCTCCGCTATCTTTGCCTTAGCCTTCTCTTTCCCATTAAGGGCCTTATGCGCGTGGTTATTTGCGAGATGCTATAATATAGCGATCTACTGTTCTATTGCCTTTCTTTGTATTCCCTGGAGCTTTAGCTCTTCTACGAGTTCGGTTATAGGGATTACGGCTAGGCTTTAGGTGGTCGCGGCTGTGTACTCTCTCTTTATCTCTATTTTAAAGTATATAGGGTTCTCGTCGTCTTCTAATTACGCTATAAGACGGTCCCATTTACTTTTTATATCGTCCGCGAGCTCCGTCTTACCGTAGTACAGTTGGAGCTCTGGTGGCTTAAGTGACGCGTCTATGGGTTCCTTACGTGCTGCCAGCGTTGGGTCGGTAGCTATCTCTAGCGCACTAGGCCTTAACGCGCTCCTTTTTGCTATAGTGTCTCTTTTGCTTTCTTAGGCAACTCTTGCTACTAAAATTGTAATTAGGGTAATCCTTTTAATCTAATTGCTGCAGTCTCTTCTTTTAGCTGCTTAATCCGCTGTCGCAATTGCCTGCCTTGAGCAGGGCTTAGAGGGTTAATTGGTCTGTAGTTATAGTAGTAGAACAGCTCTCTATCTAGCTATGCGTTTAACTGTTGGACCTAGTATTGTGTCGCCTCTATAGGCCAGTTGAGGTTGACCTTAGTCTAATATCACGGCTAGCTTTTTATGGGAGCGATCTGATAGATCAAGCAACAATAAGGGGCTATATTATGAATAGACTAAGGTAAGGGCTTAAAGAAAGGGGCGCGGTAGACGACTATGTACATGTTCGGTCGTCGGGGCAACGTTGGGGCAACGTTAATCCGTGACCGACGACGCCTCAATGGTAGCTATATAGACGAACCGTCACAGATTACAGATTTATAACGTTCCTTTGGCCATATTTTTTAAAGATATACCATATAACAGTTTGGATATAGGATTAAAGCAGTAGTGTATAAGGGGCTGGATTCTAGCTTCTTCTAATAGTTGTAAAGCTTTGCCTAGCACCATACGACTTAAGTTTAAAAGCTTTTTAAGAGTTTATTATTCCTAATAGAAACCTAAAAAATAAGTTAGTAAAAAGAAGGAAGAAAAAGTATCGTGTAATATACTAGCGTTTTATTAATAATAATATCTAAAACACTAATAATGTGAAGAACCTTTTCTAGAGTACTATATAATCCTTTAAGTTTAAGAGTTGCTAATTTAAATGCGCTAAGAAATATATATATTGTATAAAGGTATAACTAGTCCTAGATAGTAATCTAATTACTTTTATTAATATAATTAACATTCTTAAAGATATACTAGGTAACGCTCTCTTAAAGCTTAATTGCAGCGTCTAGCATTATCTACTAGGAGTTCCATCTTATATAATTATTAAAAGGAATCCTCTGTCTAGCTTTATTCTTAAACTACTTTATATAACTAGAACTTGCTCTAATATAAATAATAATGTTATAAAGTTTACCAATTAGCCCAAATGCTTAAAACTTTGCCTCTTAATCCCTTTTCTCCTTATTAGTTAGCTCCTAAAGACCTTTATCCTCTTCTTTATATAACTCAATTAGGTCGATTTCTATAGTATCTATAAAGATAAACGCTTAAACAATTAGATTAATAACATGCCCCTAGCAGCGGATTTATTACTAAGTAGGACTTTAGGACTGTTTAAACTCCTAGGAAAGGTATTAGCTAATTATATAATAAAGAGTATTATTTATTCCAGAGTTATCCCCAATAATTATGCTAATGTTTTATATAATATTATAATTATTAAGAATAGGAAGAAGAGCGTCCCATTAATACTTGCCACTATAGCCTTCTATAGTATAAAGAGCAAGTAGAATATTAAAGCGGCGCTATTATATATCAATAAAATGGCCGTAGATTGCAAGGAGGAGCTAATTACTAGGGGAAGTCTAGATATCTATAGAAAGATATACTTAAGTAATTGCGGATTGAATTATACGTTATATAATATCTTTTTTAGCTAGAAATACTTTCTTTGCCTTATTTATAACTGTTTAATAAGTTATTAGAAGGAATAGGATAGCTTATAGATTTAGGGCAGGCAGAAGGTTTAAAACTCTGGGGAAACAATATTATAGAATAAAAGGTTTCGTACAAAGTATAAATCTAAAAGCGTTTTTTTAAGGACATATTAATTAACTACTCCTTTAAGAATTTGTTTATTAAACTCGGGGTTATTCAACTATAGGTTTTGTACGACGACTTAAAGGTGCTTGAGGGTATCTATTATATAAGCCTCTTTCCCATCTGCTAGAATTGTGATTCTATAATAGGATAAGTAGTGGCTTCAAAATTTTGAGGTCTGGTTATTAGTATAGTCGCATTTATTGTAAAAATAGAGAAGCTTCCTATTTTAATCGCGCTGGAGTTCTGGGGCTACTATATAATAATAATTATAGATTACAGAACGAGTTTTTTAAGGCTTTAAGGACTTTTAGGACGTAATATTGGATTAAGTACTAACTTAAAAGCTAGCCTCTGCAAAAGAAGAGTTAATATCTAGCTTAGAGTCCATTATTATACAAAAATTAAGGAGGTAAAGAATTTGTTTAAATTGCCAAGACGCTTAACCGTTATTAATTCTTAACCATACGCTTAGCAATTAACCGTTATTCTATTTTTAGTTAAAAATAATTCTTAACGGTTAGCCACCCTGTAAAGCCTCTCAAAGCACGTGTATGTACTATGGCTACCCCATATCTTAATAGCCGCGAATTAAGCGCTAGAAGAGCCGCGTCTTGTTCTAGGGTATATTATCGCTAGCCTTATAGCTTTTTGCTTTTAGTGGCCGGCCTATAACCTCTTTAACAAAGAAAAGGAGTGGCTTCTCCTCCGTAATGGTATTGCTATTATAGTACTGCTTCCGCTTATAAAAGGCCTAAAAAGAAGCCCCGGTAGAGGCGCGCATTAGCTATAAGTATACTGCTCTATAAAGTACCTACCTACCTTAAACTCCTTCTGCTTCGGCTTATAATTTAAAGACGTATTTTTAGGCCTCTTGGTACGTCTAAGGGTAAGGATGCTCTGCGCGTTAGTGCGTAGTTTGGTATTATTCGCGACGTTAATCTCTACGCAACTAATTAACGTTATTTTTAAAATAGGATGCTGCTGGAGAAGCGGCGCCCTAAGGGGGGGGTTTTCTATTTATATATATATATATAGACCGGGGAGGGAGGAGAGGTAGAGAAAGTATACCTACCGGCCGCTTAGCGAGCGGATGAGTGACCTTACCACATAGGGTAAATACACGGGCGCACGGCTGGCCTAATAGGCCAATAGTACGCGCGCATTAGCGACTTAATTAGCGGGGGGTAAGATATTCAGCGAATATCCACGGCCAAGCCTGCAGCCAAGCCGTGGACATTCGCTGAGTGTTGACGGGGTTGTTAGTGTCACGTGCGACTTAGTGACTCAGCGGGCGCTCAGCCGGGCAGTCAACACCAGGCTAATTGATGTTGACTTTAACCGTCACGGTCGACAAGTCGCCACCGTGAGGGTTTGGTGATAGAAGCCGAGGAGATTGTGCACTTGCCCGAATTGCCGCTTACCCACAACGGTGGAGGAGATCCATAAGGCCTCGTTTCCGTAGTTAAATATGCCCTTAATAAATATAATGGCGACGCTCCGAAGGTCTCCGCTTGTGGATTATCTTCTAGAGTAATGATGACAAACGTTCTCCCGGCTACTTACACTGATGTTTTCAGTGCTGGAGCTTCCTTTCCTGGTGTGCCGGCCGGCTGCTAGGTGGGTGTACTAGAGGTTTGTCAGTCTTATGTAAATGTCACGCACCGATCCATTGATGAGAAACCCCCTGAAAGCGAGCTCCAGGGTGGTTATTTAATGGTGTACGAAGTCCTTATTGAATGTCTTTATGTGAGTATTGCTTTATGTTCAATTATGCCAGCCGAGGTTCGTAAAAAGAGTTGACTTAATGGGGTTATTGCAATCTCTGTTTAGTGGCGATGGACTATTCTTAATCTTATACGTAAGCAGCTTATAAAACAAGGTATTGGTTACAAACTTCACGATAAATACTGTCGTGGAACACTGCGGCTGCGCAACACCACTCATCTCCGCCCTCAGCGAAGGAACTCATTTGAATGTTTAGGGAATATGAGAGTGTGTTGATGAGATAATTAGCAATGATTGGCTAGTGATCATGCAGCTGAGCAAGGGTTTAGAACGCAAGATTGGCTGCCAGACAGAAGCAGCAAATGATAAGATTTCTCAGCCAAGTGATCCTTCCCGCCTTGACCTAGCAGCTAACTACTTTCGCACTGTATAACTAACCTCATTAAGTATAGGTCTTTGTCTATCAGCTAAAATATCGATTACTTTGGAACCACAGGAGTGTTACATTTACACTAGAATTGGCTTGCCATAACGTAATATGTAAGCTGAGTACAACAATACCTCAATTCGGCACATGTATGGGTGGTTGATGGCCTAAGCTCAACGGAATCACCGGTTTCCATTAGATGTAAATTTCATAGTCAACCTTTAAGCCAATTCTCTTTAGCTTGGAAGGCTTTGAATGAGAGATTGAATTTCTATAATCTCACCGCTTCTTAGCCGTATACGAGACCTCCCTGGTTAGTGAAGTACTATGGTATTCCATTGGCCCAATAAAGTTATGCAGCTTTCAGCTTATTTACTTAAATGCTAAAGTTGCCTCAAAATTTCAGGACAAGTATAAATACTGCTCAAGTCCGTCTAAATCCTCCACTGGCTCAGAAAGCGACAAGCAACAGCAATTCCCACCTTTCAGGTCAAATATATCTGAAGCCCCAATATCATTACCTAAAATGCATTACCTCGCACTTCTCACTACTGCTTTGCTCTCTGCTACGGCAGCCAGGGCAGGCACTATTTCCGAGATCAACGTCTACAACTCTGGCGGCTGCCAAAACTACATCCAAACCTATCAGCTAGGCGATTTCGGCCAAGATGGCGAGTGCTGGAAATTCGATAGCACCAACGGCGGAAAAAGCATCTTTTCTGTTGATACAACCTTTCTTTTTAACAGTGGCTGCTCTGGTAAGGCCAATTGTTTCATACTCAATATCATCCATATTGATACAAATTAATGAGTCTTACAATTTAGTTACGGTGTATACGGATAGCTTTTGCAGCAGCAATGCTCGAGCTGCGCCCCTCAACACTTGCGTATCCTTCCATCTGGCTTGGAGCTCATATTCTGTAGACTGTGGAGAGCCTGGTGCGCCTTTCTGTACCGAGGACGGAGGTTGTGAGTAGAAAGTTTAGATGAGGATCAGCTGTCAGGAAGTCAAATCATTACGCCCGTCAGAGTTAGATTGTATTTGGACTACATACTCATTACTCTCATCATACATTGCTATCATGGGTGAAGACTGTTTACTTTGGCAATGCGATTTAGAGCCCTTAAGTATCTAGCTTTCTAGAAATGACGTGCTGATTGCTTCAGTGGATGATGCTTGATTGAGAATCCGAGAAAAAGAAAGGTGTCTCAGCTCTCAAATTGCTCGAAGGTTGATTTGGCCTCTTCATACTCTTCCCAATAACCTCCTCATGGTGATTTGATCGAGGTGTAAGCCGAATAGGAAACCTTATTGGTGCTGTTAAGAAGCTTTCACGATAAGCAATTTCAATGCTGTTATCTATAGCGGAAGAGCTCTGCTGAGATATGTTAAAAGTCCAGGCCAGCTTGGCCATGTTTACTAATTAGTTAGTGTAAGAGGTGCTCATCACAAAGAGAGTATCTCGGAGACATACAAGCGAATTTTCTGCAAGCAGCTGCCCGGGACACACACGCCTCCCGGTACCGAAACCATAAGTGACCCTCCGATGGTCATCTGATGCCTTATTAGAATGTCGCGTACCGCATTTATTGCTCATGAACCGCGCAGGGATAAATTTATCCGGTAATTCATATTCATCTTCGTCCCGATGGATACCCCATGCATTAGCGAACAATACAAGGGAGTAACCTGAGCGGGCTGCCGCCCTCCCTGCTAGTGCTTCCTGCTAGTGCTTATATTGCCACATCGCCTTGATATTCGGCTTCCTTCCTCTCTGTTTATGAGGAGTCTATATATCTTTCTGGGGGAATTTGATATAGTTCTGCGAGGTATACCAAGGGAGGTAGCAATCTTATGGTGTTGCCAGCCAGCGTATTGAGAGAGGGAATAAGTAATATCACGCTCACGGTAGGAGAGTTGGGTGCCTGGATCTCGAAGAATAGGATGTTAAACAGGGTGGTGGCCCGGAGAGTCTCCGGGCACAACCATCCCACACAACCGGGATTACTTAGCAATTAGTAAGCCCGCACGGGCCATTATCGTCAGCGCGTAAACAACTTTTGTCAGATAATCTGTATTCTCTAAAGGCGTGGGTCACGTGCACGAGTCACGTGCACGAAGACACGTCACTGAAGACACGTCAGATTTATCTCAGTTGACTCATCCGCTTCGCCGAGGAATTTGAGGAGGCGGCTACCCCCTGCCCCGGCCCGCGCCATAGGAACTTATAAGCTAATCAAACGGTCGCTCCAACTTATGGGTACTTATTAGCTAATAGAACGCCGCGCTACACCCTACTACCCCTACCACCCTAATTCCTCTGCGAAGCGTCTAAGAGATTATAGGCGTGATTTATAAAGGCAGGCCACCTACCTAGTAGATGACGGTTATATCACCTTTAACGCGGTATATCGCCCCCTAATACACCACCGCTCAGCTCGCCGATACCTCCATTTAAAAGCCCTCCTCTCGCTCTATAGAATCCATCCATAATAGAGCCTAATTATGCCCCTAATGTCTTTACAAACGTCTCTATAAACGTCTGTATAAACGCCTATATAAACGCCTACACGAACGCCTATATGAACGCCTACACGAACGCCTATACGAATGCCTACGCGAACGCCTGCACGAGCGCCTATATAAAGCCGTTTATAAGGCCTTTAAAAACAAGCCTAAATACAACTTCTATATACTAAGACTACAATCGTCTGCATAAACGTTAGTGTAAACGCCTATACAAACGTCTATGCAATTGATTAATCAATTAATCGCCTATACAAACGCCCATACGAACGTCCAAACAATTGCCTATACGATTATCTCTATAAAAGTCTCTGCAATTGATCGCCCGTACGAGCGTCTACACGTCTGCACGTCTGCACGTCTACACATCTACACATCTGCACGCCTGCATGTGGCTCCGCACGAAGCTCCGCACGAAGCTCTACACGAAGCTCTGCTGAAGCTCTGCACGAAGCTCTGCACGAAGCTCTGCTCGAAGCTCTGCACGAAGCTCTGCACGAGGCTCTGCTCGAAGTTCTATTGAAGCTCTACTTGAAGCTCTATCGAAACTCTGCTCGAAGCTCCATTGAAGCTCCATTAAAGCTCTGCTCAAAGCTCTACACGACGCTCTACTCAAAGCTCTATTAAAGCTCCACTTGAAGTTCTATTGAAGCTCTGCTCGACGCTCTGCTCGACGCTCTGCTTGACGCTCTGCTTGACGCTCTGCTCAAAGCTCAGCACCCTAAAGGCGTCACTACGACCGCGTCGCCTGCTAGAACACGACACGACGGTAGTATAGGTATAGTTTAACCGGGCGAGCCGGTTATTATAGGATAGAAGAGGCGCCTCTATAAATTTGGAAGAAAACGGAGTAGTAGTAGTGGAGTATGGCTATTGTTTTAATGCAACCAGTAGAGAGGGACCAGTTTTAAAAACATATCTTTAAACTTTAAGGCTATATCTTGCCCCCTAATACGGTAGTTAGCTAGTTATAATTATTATAATTAAATAAAAGAAGAGATTACAATTTAAATGCATCGCGCACTAAGACTGTAGCTAGTATATTCACGCCGCTAGAGTTATTTAAAATTAACATACATTAAAAAAAGGACCCAGTTTACACTAAACGCGCACCTATAATCTCTCAGACGCTGCGCTAAGGAATTTTTAGGGTGGCAGGGGTAGTAGAGGGTAGCGTGGCATTCTATTGGCTAATAAGTACCTATGAGTTGGAGCGACCATCTAATTGGCTTACAAGTTCCTGTGGCTTAGGCGGGAGCAGGGGGGTAGCCGCCTCCTTAAATTCCTCGGCGAAGCGGATAAGTCAACTGAGATAACGTCAGATTAAGGTTAAAAAGACGATACAAGATCATTAATCGATCAACCTATTTTCATTAATAAACTTATCTATTTGAACTTCGTGACAGTTATAAGCCTGGTCCGCCAACTTAAGAAACTATCCAGCCATTACTTAGTTATTTGAAGAAATTCTACCTTATTGTTAGACTCTGACACCTTATCGTCAAGACGCAGACTCTGATAGAAATCCTACCTTAATCGTCACAGGACGAGATTCTACGAGATTCCACGAGATTCCACGAGATTTTACGGAATTCTACCTTATCGTTAAAGGACGACCCTGATGACAAGGACGATCCTGACGACAAAATACCATCTATCTGCCTATTAGTCAAAATGACTCTACCGATGTTGAGTTCGTCTACTATGATCATCCTTAATAAGCTAGAAGACTGGGAGCAATAGATCTGGCAACTATAAGCCCTCATGGATTAGCAAATTTGGGCCTATGTTGACCCAGCCATAGAAGCACCTTAAGAAGGTCTACTTGAAAAACCACCTCTTCCAAAAGTTATAGATTTTAACGAGAATGCAACTATATATGCATAGCTCTTAACGAATTAACAGAGAGCGTACGAGAATAGCAGACAATACTATAATTAAGACATGAAGTACTTCCTAAAACAGGAAGAGCATCTCTAATAGATCCGCACCTAGATCACGTCTATAGTATTAATTTAGAAGAAGCTACTGCTTAACCCTTCTCTCACAGTCAAGGAATGGCTAATTCGGTTAAAAGAAGACACTAAGCCCTCAAAGAACTTTATAATGAGGAAGGTATAACTGCAATACACTAAATTACTTAAGGGACTTAAGCAGGCAAAAATTACCCAGTGGCTTGATTAATGGGAGCATATAATAAAGATAGTAGAGAAGCATAGTCTTCCGCAGATAACTAATAGGATTTGGCTAATGGACCTTATAAATGCAATACGACCTATAAGCGAAACCTATTTTGTTATGTACACTAAGCAAGCTGTCACGGAACGCGGGCAATAGCTACAAAGCGTATGTATTCGGGGAGTCTACAAAACGTTACGCGATCGATCGTAAGGGTCAAGGGCGTAAGGAGGTGATATACCCTCGCGTAGCTGACATAAGCTATACGCGAGGTGTACGCAAGAGCACGGGGTTCTCCTATAGAGGCCCCTACAGTCGGGTTCCGTGACACTACCCCCCCTCCTATTGAGGCGGAGCTCCGGCGACGCTATGGTTGCTATGTATATATAGAGGGAAATGCTTAGGGTATCTAGAAGAAGGAATATCGTTATAGGTATGATGGGCTCGTACAGGTGCTTCTAACTTAAAGCTTGTAGGTTGCTACTATGCAAAGGTACTGGGCTATAGAGGGGAAGGAGGCTGTTAGGGACTTAGTAAGATACAAGGGTGTTGCTAAGGCGCTAGTAGTAAGCAAGCCAATAGCGATTTTCCATCCTAGGGATAGAAAATCCTAATTAGTTAGCTTCTCCTTAGCGTCTAGAATCTAACTAATTAGACAACTTTAACCAGCGGTTGAAGTTCCTTAATATCTTATCAGAGTAGTTACGTAACGGTAATATACAATAATTTAGCTGTGATGGCTCCTATAGGGGATTAGGTATGAAATCTCTGCTTAGGCCTAGTTTCTATGGGTTTATATAGTAGAAATCGCTGATTAGATCTTTTACGTTTTCAAAATCTTCCTATAGTTACCATTCTAGCTGATCTATATCAAATCCTATATAGGTAGCTTTATAGTAGAGCCGCCGTCCTCTGCCTTTGCTAAAGTATTTAGAGTTAATAATTTGTTTAATAGTCCACTCCTTATGGTTCTTGTCTTCGTTCTTATCTCAAATTAGTACTAGTGGGGGTTTAGGCTGTATTTATCCTAGTAGAGGGTTAGGCTGGTAAAGGTATAGTAGCTATGGGTAAAACACGGGCCATATCCCACGGGTAGCTAAGGCAGGCGGGAGCTCTAGTTCATATACAGCTCCTCTATTAATAACTCGTTTAATCTAGTAGGGGCCAAGGTTCTTATAATTAAGTGACTTTATAGGTCTCTATATAGAGATATTACGTACATCTAACTATACCTAGTCGCCAATACGTATCTCAGGTGGTGGTGTTCTATAGTAGTTAGTAAAGTAAGCTTGTTTCGCTTAGGCCCAGGCCATCTCTCCTTTATAGTAGTCGAGTAGGTCTTTTATACGGTCTACATATTAATCGGCAAGTAGCATCTTAAGGCGTTTTCTATATAGCAGTTTCTTATTAATAGGCTCTGGTGGCTCTATACCGGATTATAGGTGATATCCTTTATTCGCAAAGAACAGGGTAAGTCCTATAGTGGCTAAGATGTGGTTATTTGCTATAAATTTACCTAGCGGAAGGTGGTCTACCCAGTCATCCTAACTATAGGCGACTACCTATTATAAGTACGCCTTTATACTAGCGTTAGCGTCTTCCAGTTATCCCGCAGTTTCGTGGTAAAAGGATATAGACATCTTAACGGAGATACTAAGGTGTTAGCAGATCCGCCTCCATACATTAGAGTCAAATTGCGTGCCTTAGTCAGACATAATAGAGTCAGATAACCCGTATAGTTGGTAGACTTCGCGGAGGAAGGCGTTAGCAACGTCGCTTACAGCTACGCCTTTAGTTAGGACGTAGTGGCGTTCTTTTATAAGTTAGTATATTATCATAAGGATATTCTTATAGGTTCGGCCATGTCGTTTATAAGGCAGTAGGTTAATAACGAAATCTATAGCAATATCTGCCCATCGTTATATAGGTACTAGTAGAGGGTGTAGCAGTCCTTAGTACTTTATATAAAATGCTTTAGCACGTTTATAGCTATAGTAGGCGCTTATAAAGCATTCAACTAAGTCTATCATTTTGGGCCAGAAGTAGTATTGGCTAAAAAGCTTATAGGTTCCTCCTTTACCTAAGTAGCCGCTTAATTAGAGGTCATAGGCCATTTGGATTAGTTGCCGTTATAGGTCTTCTAAGTTAGGGATAAATAGATAGCCTCTATAATAGAGCCTGTTCTCTTTTACTTCTAAGGCTGCCATATCAATCTAGCCTAAGCTTTAGAGGTTGGTAGGCAGTATACAGGTGCCAGCGATCTTTGCGGCAATCAGTTAATGCAGTAATGGGTTAACAGGGATGTCATATACTACGGTAATAAGTTTGTTAATTTTAGGGGGTAACTCTAGTTCTATAGTATAAAGCTAAGGGGCGGTTGGTTCTATCTTAGGTAGTATATCTAGGGCTAAGTTTTATACTTTTAGGATTATTTATTGTTGGAATTAATTACAAGGGTCATCTTCTAACTAAGGAAGATCTTGCGAACGGCGTATTAGGCTATTAGGCTTAGTACCTTATACTTCTAGCCTATATACAATTTTAAAGTTAAAACTAGAGAGAAACTCGTTCCAACGTACTTAGCGTTAGTTTAGTTATTTTATAGTTATAAAGTACTCAAGGTTGCGATAATCCATAAGGACCTTAGTTGGCTGGTTAGGTTCTGCTAAGGAAAGTTCCAGTTAGAATTCCTTAAACACTTATACAATTACAAGGAGTTCCTTATCATAGATCTTATAGTTACATTCTTATAGTGTAAGCTTAGACGAGTAGAATGCGACTAGGTAGAGGAGACTATTATTACCCATCTAAGAAAGGACGCCCGCGTTAACGTGGTCTGAGGAGTTAGTCTTAAGATAGAGTTATCATCCTGGTATAAAGTAAGCTAGGATAGGTGCTTTAGTAAACGTATCTTTTAAGTCTTAGAACGCCTTTTCGCATTTAGGCATCCAGATAAAACGTAGATATGTTTTTCTTCCTTTTATAGAAAAGCCCTTTGTTCGCATTATTGCTATAAGTAGTGCTACAACCAGCGTAGTTAGTTGCCCGGCGTCTAGATCGTTAAGGATTAGACGGACGGATTGGCCTCTTAATTAAAGCCATCGGATTGGCCAGATTAATAAGGCCCAATTGCAAACACCCGCAATCAGGCGATTTAAATGGAACTCGCGATCCTTGGCATGGTGGTAAAGCTTAAGTTAAGGCTTGGCAGATCTAGAGCCCAAATCTTAATCATGATCCTTAGTATGGTATTGCAATAGATCTTAATTTTAAAACCAACAATAGCAGAAAACAAGAAGCCAAATATTACCATATTACCAAGTAGAATAAGCAATAAAATGTAGCAAATCTGACACCCAATTAAGCACCAGGAACACCCATTCTTAACCACTTCCTCAGGCACTCTTCCTCTTCCAACAATGCAGCCGAAAAGCGATTACAATCGGGTGTTACCATCCTACCAGTGTCGCTGAAGATCCGTTTACATTCGGAGCTTATTCTAGGGCAAGAATGAAGCTCTAGAGCCAGTACATAAAGGTTAGAATACTCCTCGCGATAATTAAGCTACCACTTAATAGGGTTGTAAACTTCCACATCAGGCTTTAAGGCACAATATCTTTCCAATTCATCCTTAAGCTTTCACTCTTTGGCACCTATAAGCTATAAAAAGCGCCCAAATAGTAAAAGCTTCTCTTCTTTAGAATCTTCAGGTGTAGTCGGTTGAGGTATTAATTTAGATACAGCAGCTTGCTCCTCAGCTACAGCCGCAATTTGACGTTGCTGCATATAGTCAACCCAGTAGGCCTTTACTATAGTTTTACAGTCCTCAATCCAGGCCTTATTCTCTGCCCACTTCTCCTCAAAGTATTCAAACTTAAGGGCAGGATGTAGGACAACAGCTGCTTGATAAGCAGGTGTAAGATCAGTACATAAGTAGTAGCTTCACATCTTAAGGTGGCCAAAATCCACAGCTATTTTACATAGAGGGGTTAGCAATTGAGCTTTAATAGACTAGTAAAATTCGTACTAGTTTTGAAATAGCTATCTGGCTTATATTGGAGCTCCTTCGCGGTAGATTCCAGGTGCTCCAAAATATAATCCATTATAGGGAGCACCTCCCATAAAGCTCCATAAGAGCCGTCGCTGGCGTTACCCTTAATTCGCTTTGTCATTTCCCATAGAGGTAAAAGCAGTAAATGAAACTGTTCTAATTCAGCCCAGTCGTCGCCTGTAAGGCGGTCTCGCGATAGAGCTGCGTAGCACAAACAGGTAATGTCAATTGCATTACAAAGTGGTAGTACTGTAGGAAAAAATTAGAAGCCATTTAACAAATAGATATGCGGTACTTGCATATATATAATTTGGCTATAGTTTACACCAAAACCATATAAGATGCGGTGCTCAGTAATATTTTTAAGATGGCTACGCATTTATCAAGAAAAGAAAATAGACGATTTAATAAGGAGAGTTTTGTAAGGAAATCCGCAATATAAAAGCCAAATCGCCAGTCTTTATCTAAGTATCAACACCACCATATAAGAAGGTTCTAAATAGCGGAGCTGCATAATATAAGGCCTCTTTTAATGCTCTAAAACAGGAGAATAAAAAAAATAAGAATTAGGAAGGTTATTAAGGTAGGTAGGAGGCTAATATTGCCAACAATTTTTTCTAGAGTTACAATATAAAAGCTTTACTTACCAGTATCTACCTATAAGAACGTTAAGTTCCACCTAACTCCCCTATTACTTAGCAGTGAATACGCCTTGAATAACTCATCTAGCTTTAACTTAAGAGAGGGGCAGAACTTCTAGAGCTCCTTAAAGGCCTACATACGTTTAGGCGAGCCTTGTAGCCACCGAACGATATTATACACCTTACTAATTAAGCTCTTCTTCCTCTACTTGGTGTACTGATCTTCCTCGCTTATACTTGCAAGCCTCCTCTTAAAAAGGCTTATACTGTCGCCAAATACAATTGCCTTTGCTATAAGGTTAAGGATATAGCCAGAACACCTAATGCGACGTTACTTAGCGTCCCATCCACACTAGGTAGATAGAAGATCGATAACTCTATTATTTATGGTTGTATTATCGGCAATAAGGAAGCTAAGCTTATAGGTAATATTATAGCGTTCAAATACACTAGAGAGAAGAGCTGCCATATTCTTACTAGTCTTAGAGCCATAGATTTTAGGCAAGCCAATTAGAAGAGCCTATAGATGGCCGAGCTGGTTAGCAAAGTAGGCCACCACTAATAGAACGCAGAGGTTACTACATAAACTCCAAGCGTTAAAGCTTATATATATCCTGCCAATTGCATTCCGCATAAGCTTAGTAATGGCTTTATAGGCTTTAACGTATCGTGCCTTAATCCACTTATAGCTAGTACTATGAGAGTCAGGGCAGATACTATCTGCGGTAGGATTTAAGAGCTTAATAAGGCGCTGCAGCTAAGGGCTTGTACTTTAGCGCCTAGTAATTCCTTCCATAATAATAAACTTAGTAAATAGCTTCCGCGCCTTATCTAAATCAACTAGGGTAACCAGGTTATAGGACATTGTAGGCGCGGTACTAGAGGCAGTAGAGGCAGAAAAGGCAGAAGGATTCTTAATAGTAAAATCAGCACCGTTGCAACCAATACAGTAGTGCCTCCGGAGGTGTTTAATAATATAAGAAGTTCCACTTACAGCAAATATAAAGTTATACTAAGCTTTTTGGAAGAGGCCTATTACTCGCCGTTAGATTATTAGTATTATAGATAAAGTATCCAGAGCTTAATATACACTACTTATAGGCCTAGTAATCACGCCCAGATTGGTTCTTAACTGGATAGCTATAAGCCCATATATATAACTTCCGGGCGCGCCAGCGGCGTAGAAAGAAAGGCTTGTAACCAAATAGAAGGTCCTTCCGGGTTATTGCTTAACGGCCATTCTTTATAAATTGCTTCTTATTGCTTCCTTAATAAATATCGGAGTCTTCTACTTCGGAATTATTGGGAGGAGAATCCACAATAATATAATTAACGGTCTCTTGAATAGTAGAGCCTATAGGAGAGTAAGTGCTCTCAGAAGGGCTGCTGCGAAGGCAGCTTGGTAAGCTGCTAGAGCTATTAGAAGACGACGCGTGGCTATAAGAAGAGCCTATAGAGCAGTAGGAGGCGGTCAGAACTTGAGTAACAAAGCGGTCCATAATGACTGACAGATAGAGGAAGTAAAAGAGGCAGTTTGACAATATAGAAACGACTTGGTAGAGAGTTCTCTTTAAGGGTTATTAACCTTTTATGTTGTGATTTTAATCGCATCGCGTTCGCGTTCTTGTTACAACACGTGTATAATAGCGCGTGCTCTAAACGCGTAGTATATTTTCTAGCAGCTATTATAACTGTATTGAAGTAGTTTCTACGCCTCAGAATAGTAAAATTAGATGTGGTGATGGTGTAGTATTAGTAAGAGAAAGGAGTTGACAATGTGGGTAGGTTAAAGTTGTTTTCTATATACGGTTTAAACCTTAATCTAGCCAATCAGATTAACAGGATTAAGGTTATATATACGGGCCTCCCCCACAACTTAAATCTTATAATACCCTATAATATACCTCCTTAATTACCACCACCTGATCCCCTACCCCTCAATCACCACCTAATGCAGTAATATTGATCCTATCACGCTCGGGCTTTCAAGTAGCGTGTATAAGACATAAATTGGGCAACTTTTGGCTGGTCCTAGGCCCGATTTTGCACCTCCCCTAAGCCCAACACCAAACTGAATTCAGGGTGAATGACCACATAAGGCCATTTTACTATAATAGCTCTACCAGAAGGCCTCCCGTCCGCGCCTCCAATATAGTGGCTTCTAACAGCATGTATCACTATTGAATTAAGTTAATTTAGGGCTTGCGAACTAACTCTTAGATCCATCCTAAAGCTCATTTCCTCCTGGGCCTATACCGTCATCAGCTACTTCTAATACTGCCACTAATACCCACTTCTACACCTAATATCCGGCCTTAATTAGATGCAATCCGGATTGAGACAAATAACCTCATGGACTGACTGGATTGGGCAGCTAAAAATAGGGCGATTAATCGGGCGTTAGTTAGACTACGGATTGGCCGCTTAATTGACCACGCTAGCTACAATACCTGAGAAGTTGTATATAAATTTCCAATAGAAGTTGGCGAAACTGAGGAAGGCTTATACGTCCTTAATATAGGTAGGGGTTTGCTATCCGGTGATTATGCATACTTTTTTAGGGTCCATACGGACACCCTTAGTAGTAATAATTAGTCTAAGGTATTTTACTTCTATAACTAAGAATTCGCACTTCTTTAAATTAATATAAAGTCCTGCGTCTCTAAGGCGCTGTAGGACCTTTCAAACGTGCTTAGTATACTTAGAAGGGTTGTTGCTGTAAATAAGTATATTGTCTAGGTACACGGAGCAGAAGTCGTCAAGGTAGTCCTATAAGGCATTATTAATATAGCTTTAGAAGCTGCCTGGGCCGTTGCATACGCCAAAAGGCATAATGGTGTATTCGAATTGGCCAAAGCGCGATGCAAATACGGTTTTCCATTCGTCACCTTCCCATATTTAGAGGCGGTTAAAGGCGGCGATAATATCAAGTTTAGTATAGATTTTAGCTTAGCTAAGCCGTTTAAGGGTCTTGCGTATAAGCGGTACAGGGTATTAGTTCTTAATTATAATAGTATTAAGTCCTCTATAGTTAACGCAGAGTTGAATACCTCCTCCTGGCTTTTTAGCAAGGAGGATAGGAGCGGCTGCTGGGGATATACTAGGACGAATGAACCCTTTATTAAGGTGCTTATTGATATACTTTTTAACAACTAGGAGTTTGTCTTTTAACATTAGGTAGGATCTCTTATAGGGTAGCGTTTTTCCTTATTTAATATTAATAGCATAGTCATTAGGTTGGTATGGGGGCAGTGTATCTACGCTCTTTTATAAGCATATGTTAATAAAGTTATGGTATCTCTTAGGGAGGAGCTTACGGAGTTCCTTATTGGTAAGTCCTTTTTTAAGCTTTATAAACTTCTTAAAGTCTAAGGGTAAAAGTCCATAGAGTTCTACAGGGGCATTATTTTCTAGGAGGTTAACTATATCTATCCTATTACTATAGAGGATATGGTCCTAATCTTTATTAAGCTTATATAGTTGTGATTAGGAGGCTGTGGTAACAGTCCAGCCTTTCCTATATGCTATACGGTAGAAGGCCGCAGCGCTTACGTAGTGGCAGTTGGTTGTAGGTGGGGTAATAAGGGTTTCCTTAGGTTAATATCCTAGGGAGTAGATAGAGGCGGCTAGGCTATGCCCTAGGCAAGTCTCTCTACAGTATTTAGAGTTAAAGGTTACTTCTCTCTTTTACCAGTTAATAGTGGGGTTGTATTATTCGAGCCAGTTTATTCCAAGGATAATAGGGTAGTTCGCAAGTGGTGTAATATAGGCCCAGAGCTCCTCCTGGTGTCCGTTTATATTTAGGTAGAGTTGTGCCATATAAGTAATCTTTTGTGCAGTACAACTACCGTCAGCGAGTTATAGGGCGCGGGCTTTAGCGAGGGGTAAGGTAGGTAGGTTATAAGTGCGCATAAATTAGGTATCTATAAATTTATCAGTAGCTCCGCAGTTAATTATAGAACGGGTTTTATATTGTTTCTTAGCAGTAGTTCCCTCTATAGGTAAGACTATTTGCTTCCGTTCTTCTATTTTTACTAAGCTATCTATTAAGCAAGCCGATATATAGATCCCTCTATTATCGGAGTGTCCTAACCTGCGACTTAGGGCTAGGACTTTGTGTTTTCCGCTTCCGCGTCTAATTCTACTACCGTTACTGCATCTTCGTCTTGTGCGGTAGCGGCGCGTAGCGACATATTTAGTGTCCAGGGTATAGGGTTAGGTGTTTAACAGTAGCTACTAAACCTAGCCATTAGGCAGTTTAGGCTATAGCTGTAACAGCCTTCTTAATGGCATCTATAGCAACGCCTTAGCTTCCGGAGTAGCTCGCGCTCTCCATCTAGTAGCTTCTTCGGGAAGGCTGGTATAGAGAGGTTAATATTAGGACCAGTGGTATTGCTTAGGGTAGTAGGCGTCGGTGGTTTAGTAGGTCCGGAGGGCTTCTATAAAGAGGTCTTCAGGCGGGAGTTTGCAGTAGTGATCTAGTTTAGCCGTCGTTTAATCTTCTATAAGGCTGCTACCATATTGTAAACATTATTACAGTTGTGGCTGGCGGCTGCGTAACTAAGGCGATAAGTGACTTTTTTAAGGAGATCTTCTTAGTCTTTAGCGTCGTCTTAGGCGAGGACTCTGGTGTATTCCTAGAATTTAACATAGAACTTGTCAAATAATTTAGTAGGACTTATCTTTAGGGCGCGTAATTTAGCTTAACTAGTGGCCACTAGGTTATAGTTACGGTATATTTAGTTAAGGTTATTAAGGACTTCCTAGTGGGACTACTACTTTTAGGGACTGCTAGTCTCCCATTAAATAAAAAGCCTATTAAATAGGATGCCCTTCGTTCGTCTAATAATATAGCCAATCTTGGTATCTTCTATGGGGAAAAGGTAGGCGCTCTAGGTCAGTTTCTTGCGGGTTTATATCTTCTAGTAGCTGTATTCCTTACGGTCACCCTTAAAGATTGGGGGATTAGGGTAGCGTATATTAGACCCTATAGTGGTAGTTTAGGTTTAATTATTGTGGCTTTCGTCGTCGCCGCTGCTGTGGTAGGGGTTCCCGTTAGGTAAAGCTGCTCGGCGCTAACCTTCCGTCAAGTGTTAAGTAGGTGAGGTTGCCGGGGGCGTAGAGACTTAGGTGGCGTTATATACAGTAGAGAGGTATCTGGTATCGTTACAAATGTGCTTATTAAGCTGAGATTATAGGTATTTAATTATACCCTCTCTTTCGGTAACTGTAGCAATAAGTGTAATCTCGGCCTTCTTTAATCGTTGGACGTCGTGTTTAGACGCGCAGAGGTCATCTTTGATCTTTTAATGTGTATTGTTAGCGAGCGCCTTACGAGCTTGTAGGTCTTGGATAATATTATAATCTTAGGCAGCACGCATCTTAGCTCGTGTAAGCTTTAGATAGTGGTTCTATAGAAGGCGGTAGTATTTGTTAGGTTCTTATACTACTATTTTTGCAAATATCTTGGCGTCTCGTATCTCGATCTCAATGGGTAGTAGCCCTTCAGCTTATTTATCCGTGGTTGTGTAGTCAATAAAGGATAAAACATTATTAATATCCCCCTTATGGTTATTGTAGTCTTTTAAGCCACTAGGCTTCCCTTTAGGGGTTAAGGCTAGGGCTAACGAATTAAATCCTCCTGGGACTAATTAGTGTTGTGGTTTCGATATAGGTATTAGGTTGTTCTTTAAGTTTAATATAGTAGCTAGTAAGGAATTTCGTCTTACTATTATTAATTCTTTAGGAGTACAAAGTGAGGTAACTTATGGACACGCTACTTCTGGCAGCGTCTGCGGTATTGTGGAGACGTAGAATTGGTTATAGGCTAAGCGTTAGTGAAGAAAAAGGCGCAACGTAATGTCACGGAACGCGGGCAATGGCTATAAAGCGTATGTATTCGGGGAGTCTATAAGACGTTGCGCGATCGATTGTAAGGGTCGAGGGCGTAAGGAGGTGATATACCCTCGCGTAGCTGACATAAGCTGTACGCGAGGTGTACGCGAGAGCACGGGGTTCTCCTATGGAGGCCCCTGTGGTCGGGTTCCGTGATACAAGCAAATGATATCGAAAAGGCTTACTTATTAGAATACCGTAAAGTAGCAATAGAGCTACGGGAAGCATTCGCAAACCTCTTAAAAGTTGTACCATCCTTAACTACCAGAGGGAGTGCATTTAACGTAGACTTTATAGGAGAGCCTAAAGAGGGTATCTCTATTACTGCTAAAGTCTAAAAGGGAAGAGGGAACAGCTTATCTTGTAGTTAAAAAAGGGCAGGGACAAATTTAACTAAAGAGACGTCTTTTAAGAAGTCGAAGATCCTAAAATGCCTGGTATGTAATATAAGGGGACATACCCTTCCTAACTATTGGTATCTATTTAAGTGTAAGAGGCCTAAAGGATTTAATGCCGAGGGTATACGTATAAAAAAGGTGCGTAAAAAGGTAGAGCATAATAAGGATCTAGCTGCCCAAGTGGAACAACTTAAGCAATTAGAAGATGAAGCTTAATAACAACAGGATGAGAGTAAGGAGATAGTTAAGATTAAGGGAGAAGCTAATGTAATATTCCTAGAATTATATCACACTGGTTAACTCTATCCACTAAAGCTATTAACTATTCTTAACTTAGGAACCACTTTCTATATCTTTAATAACCTCTCTTGTTTTTATAATTTCAGGAAAGCTCTAAGATATGAATATATTATTACTGGCAGCTTAGAAGTGCCTATACTAGGCTATAGCAATATCACTATCCAAGTTATAAAACTAGATAAGAGCAAGGGAATCCTACGTCTTAAGGACGTTGCCTTTTATATGGACTTCAATATAAATCTAGTGTTGTTCTGTCTACTTCGAAAGCGAGGGTACTACTGGGACAATAAAGGAAACAATAATCTGCTAGTTTGGAAGGACGACACAATCCTATATTAAATGGAAGAACGTTATAGACAATAGACTATTAAATACGTCTAACCAGGAAGTCTATTAGCGTTTAATATAAGCCAACTGCTACGCCGCTAATAGAAGTGTAGAGCATCGTTAAGAGACGCTTATCTAGATTTGAAAGGTAATGCGTATTTATGGTATCTGTATCTAGGTCATCTAGGACCTATAAGCCTTTACTATCTAGGTCTTAACGCCTTAGGAGTTAAGCTTTAAGGCCCAAAGATAATAAAATGTTAATATTATAGTCTCGCCAAAATTAAGCGTTAGGTTTTAAGAAGGTTCTTAGAACGGAATATTAATAAACCTTATATTAACCTCTATATTAACTGGACTGACCTTAAGGAAGCGCATGCTGGATTTGTATGAGTTATGTTTATCTATAATACCTTCTTAGGAAGAACCTTCCCGTATTTTATAACAACGCATGGCAAGGAGAAGGAGACACTATAAGTGCTTAAAGATTTTATCTAATAGATTTGTCTGAGGTATAACCTTAAAGTTAACACTATTAGATTAGACAACGAGCTAGGGAGAAAGAAAACTCTTAAATAGCTATGGACTTAAGGGATTATATTTAAGCCTTTGGCGCTATATACCTAAGCTTAAAACGGTACCGCCGAACGCTTAGGGGGTGTGATTATTGAGAGAATATAAGTAATAAGAATTGCTGCCAAGCTACCGCATAATCTATAGAACGAGATCGTTAACTGTGTAGTCTACCTTTAAAATCGAACGCCACGAGAAAGCAATGGATGGAAATTACTATATAAGAGGTTCTATACCTACCTAGCGAATGGGAGATTAAGAAAACCACAATTGGCGCACCAAAAAGCCTACGGCTGTAGGGTATACGCGATGACGTCGGATGCCTAGCTGAAGAAGAAAAGGCTAAGCAAGCTAGATCTGTAAGCCCACATCGGCTACCTTGTTGGCTATAACTCTACCAATATCTACAGGATCTGGATTCTATATAAAGGTATTATTATCTCTACTAGGGACGTTATCTTTAATGAAAAGACGTTCTTTAATGGTAAGTGAACGGACATCTTAAAGGACCTACACGCTGAATTAGACACGCTAATTAAGAAGATTTAACTCCCTAATACCCTAACCAAGAATGAGGTCCTTCTAGAAGACGATAAAGAAATATTTAAACCGTTAATTTAAGAGGAAGATAATGATATTAATAAGCCAGTTTAAACCTTTAATAAGTTAGTAGATCTTAAGCTTATAAAAGCTCTTAAAGATGTATACTATACACCACCTCTAATAGAAGAAGACGAAGAATCTCCATATGCCTTTTATGTTGAGTATCCTACGAAATTAGATATATAAGGTACTGATTAAGACGTCACTTATCAAGTAGGAGATGCGTTTAATACTTAGGAGGTGTCCAACAACTTAGTTAAAGACTTGTTTAAGAAAGCCAGCGATAATAGGTTTAAAGACTTTGTTACTAAAAGAATTACGTTAGCCTATTATGGCGCCTTCTTAGCAGGAAGGAAGTTCAACCTTAATAGTTGACTTAATAATAGCAAGCTAAAATTAGGTAGAATATATAATGTTAGATTATATAGGAAGAACTTACCTCCGCCACCTTAGTTAATTCGCAACCTTAATACGTATCCTCTTTAAGATTAGTTCTAAGAAGCTTAATAAGCCTACCTCCAATCCTATTATTAAATGAGGTCGTTTTAAGAAACAGAAAAGAAGTATATAAAGGGACAGCAGATCCTTAGCTTAATGTGGGTGTTCGTCTATAAGATAGATAAGCATGGATTTCTCTAAAAATATAAGGCACGCTTAGTAGTATACGGAAATCAACAGGCCCCAGGAGACCTACCTATAAGAGCTACTACATTAGCTAGTATAACCTTCCGAACCCTTATGGCAATAACCGCAAAATTCGACCTGGAGACGATATAGATAGATACAGTTAATGCGTTTGTCTATTATAATCTCAACAAGGTTGTCTACATAAAGCTACTGCCAGGGTTTAATAAAAGAAAGATAAACAAAGTACTGCGCTTAAGAAAAGCCTTGTACGGACTATAACGATTACCACTGTTATAGTAGAAGAATCTTATGAGCTTGTTAAACGAATTAGGCTTTAAAGAGGTACCTTAGGAGCCGTGTGTCATGCTAAAAGGTGGAATAGTCGTCTTCTTCTACGTTAATAATATTATCTTCTGCTACTAAAAGACAGATAAGAAGAAAGCTTAAGAAGCAATTAAGGAGCTATACAAGGAATACTAGATAAGTATCCTTGGCGAGCTAAAATAGTTCCTAGGAATCCACGTGCTACGCAATTATAGCTAGAGTCTCCTATGGCTATCCTAGAAAGCCTATATTGAGAAGATAGCTAACTAGTATAAGATAGATCTTAGAGGGCGTCTTCCAGACACTCCTATGGTAGAATCGGAACTCCTCCCTACTAATTACCGATCAATCCGTCCGACGCTTCTGTCCCCTAATATAGACCTACTAGTCCGTCCTATATCCCTACCAAGAGAAGCAGCTTCTACGATGCTATATCAGAGAAAAATAGGTTTAATACTTTATATAGCCACTATAACACGTCCGGATATTGCGTTTGCAGTATTATAGCTAGCAAGGTTTAATTAGAACCTAAGCTAAAAGCACTATTAAGTGGCAGATAGAGTAATCTAGTACCTGTATAGTATAAGGAGCAGAGTAATCTACTATAGAGAAGACAAGGAAGGAATAAACGGTAGAGGGAGAGATAAAGGAATACGCGATAAAGGACAAGATGACGGAAGAGACGGTAGAGGTAAAGCGCAATTATTTATCTATGCCAGCAATGCATCATTCGCGGACAACTCCGTCGATAGAAAGAGCTTGTAAGGATATATTATAAAGCTATTTAGGGGGCCGATCGCCTAGAGAGCAAACAAATAGGGTATGGTAACGACGTTGAGCACAGAAGCCGAGTTGTTAGCCCTATTATAGACAGCAAAGGAAGCTATCTTTATTAGCAGGCTGTTTAAAGCAATAACGTTATGCCTAAATAAGCCCTTAATTATTAAATGTAATAATACACAGACGCTCTAACTAATTATAGAAGATATGGTAAAGCTAATTACAAAGCTCTAACACGTTGATATCTATTAACACTAGCTACGTTAGGAATACGCAATAAGATAAATACAATTTCAATAAACAGTAATAAAGGAAATAATTGCTAATAGACTTATAAAGGCCCTGCCTAAGCAGAGGTTTTAAAGCTTTGTTAATATAATCGGGATAGTGGATATTAAGGAGTAGCTAGATAAGGAGAAGCAACTAAAAGACCTAAGGGATAGTATTAGAGTAAGATAGAAGGATTTAGATAAGATTACGGTTTAATTAACTTATTAACGGACACGAGAAGGTAGCTAGCTTTAACCTTAAAGAGCTTAAAGCTAAGGGGGTATGTTAGATAATCTATATTCTCTAAAGGCGTGGGTCACGTGCACGAGTCACGTGCACGAAGACACGTTACTGAAGACACGTCAGATCAAGGTCAAAAAGACGATACAAGATTATCAATCGATCAACCCATTTTCATCAATGAACTCATCTATTTGAACTTCGTGATAACTTTTAAATAGCAAAGCATTATCTAGACGTGTAATACTCTAATATTCGGCCGTCTATTTCAATAGGGTCCTTTCCCTTTTTATTACCACGCGTACGCTTGGCCTGAGGGGACCTAACAGCAAGTGCATTAGCTTTATGAGCCTTATGCGCGTCTATAGAAGCTCCCTGTCGCTACTGCTTTAATTTTAATAGAATGACAATCTTTTTTAGCTTGTTGGTATTACTAGGACCCTCGTCCGTATTACTTAAGATTAATATAAAATTACTACGAGCCAATTGAGTATAGGTCCTTTGAGTTCTGGTGCGCACCGCTCTACCAGATTAATAGAGTAAGAGAGGTGGCGGCTCTTAATAGCTGTTAGGTACCGAATGGGTCGCGATAGGTTCCTTATTACTAATATTTTGGTAAGGATTACCCAATATAGTACTATAGAGTACCTCCGTGTTATTAAGCCACGAGTTATTGTCCTCCTCCACTTCTAAAATAACCACCTTATCCTCCAACCCCCCTAAAACTTCGTTATATAGTACCGACGGCTCGTTAAACGGTTACTCCTCATCCTCTTTAATATTCTGATCCACTTCATTAGCCGGTTCTTTATTTTGGATTAGAAATTGGCTAAGATCTACGACGCCGCTTGGTTGAGCAAGTACCTGCTCCTTCTGCTTCCGGGCCTCCTCCTACCTTTCCTTTTGGAGCTCTTGTATAGCAATATCGGCAGCGCATTTAGTAATCTTAGCGCTTGTTTTGCCCCGCTAGTTGGCCTTACTATGCTTTTTTTTAAGTGGTGACTGTTAGCAAGCCTTTAGAGGGACCTCAAATAGAGCGCCTTTGGGTAGCGATTGAAGCTCTACCTGTTATACGCATAAATAGCGGGATCTAATATAATTAGTAAAATTTAGAATAAAACGGAATGGAAAATATTAGAACATAGGTTTTCCTCTAGTTGCGACAGTAAGAATACTTGGATTTATTTTCGCTAGAGCGCGGTATCTTATAGGTATAGGCTGTGTAATATTTCCCGCCCTAACGTCGCCATACGGCCAAAAAGACACGGAGTGTTTGCGAACTTTTCGAAAGCGTGGCGGGATCTAATATATGTACTCTTATAGGCTGGGTCTAGTATAAACACGTAAACGCAATAACGGCAGCATTTTAGAGAAATTACTATAGGAGTAACTGTCACGGAGTGAGCATAAGCGGTGATAATATATAGCGAAGTAGATATTATTAAGCTATGTATATAAACTGCGTAATGAAGTCAAGACGTTATATAAGGAGAAAAGGTAAGGAAATGGGAAGAAAGGGTATATATTGTTAGTTTGGTTGCTTAGTTAATACGTGCATAGAGCAGAATAGGATTCGAGTAGCAGTCCTAGCAGAACTTAATAGGATTTAGTAGACTTAGTAGAATATAGCAGAATACAGTAGATTGCTATTAGATTGCCATAAATTGCCGGCAGATTACCATTAGATTATCGTCTTATGGTTAGTCTCTTCTCACTACATTAGTGGAAACAGGTAGAAACAGGTAGATGTATATAAGGTGTTATAGAGGTGTCCTATAATAGTAACAAAAGTAGTTTAGGGTGCCATTAAAAGAGGGATAATACCGCCGCTAGTTTAGGGATATATATTATAACTATAGGCTATTATAAGAGAATACTATGGGAAGTTAGTATTATTAAAAAGGGATAAAATGGGGATCCTATTACTTATAGACTTGTTATAAGAAGAATAGAGTAGTAGTAAAAGAATAGCTAGAGATATAAAAGCTAAAAAGCTAAGACATAATAAAAGATAGTCTGTTAAAAAGTAAGATAAATAGTATTGTTAATAGAAGAAAGCGTAAAAGACAATAACTTATAAATAAGAAAAAATTAAAATAAAGACGTTATTATTAAAACCCATTTTAGGTAAATGGGGATAATAGTTAGTTAACGCGTTATACCAGACAACCTTTAGATTAGCTTATAATAAACTCTTATAATTAAAAAGGTAAATCCCATCTAATTATTATTATTATTATTATTATTAAAGTTCCATTATAAAGGCATTATAAAAAGCTATAGTAGAAGAAGAGTAGAGGAATAAAAAATAAAGTAAATTTCTACGCTAGTAAAGAGCTAGCGATAAGCCGTATTATAGAGTACCTTTCTATTAAGAACTTTCTCTAGTAGTTTTAGTTGGAACTCTATAAAAGTTTATTAAAAGGCAAAGTCTTAGAGAATTAAGACCCTTAAAGGGGAGGTAATTATAATAGGCTCTCCTAAAAGGTATATATTAGATAAAATAGATAAAGGTTTCACTAATATCCCACTAATATCCTAAAGAAGATATAGTTAGACAGATAAGGGGTAAAGGGTTTTATTAGTGTCTTAAAAGGATTATAAAGAGAGCTAGTTCTCCTCTAGAGAAGAACTAGCAATTAGTCTCTAAATAGAAGAGGTAAAAAAGTATTTGTCCTTTAATATATAAAGCTTATTCTACCTTCAACTTACCTTTAACTTATCTTTAACTTACCATCGACTTATATATAATAATAATAATTCATTACTTAACGTCCGATTCGGATCTCTATTAGGCCCACGCGGACTACTCCTTATATACATATGGGGAGAAAACTCTATTTGAGAAAACCCCGTGATCTATCTCCCCGCCTTTTAGGACTCGCCTATAAGGCGCCTACAAGGCGCCTGCGAGTCACCTATAGTGCTCCTACTACCTTACTTTTTGACCTCCTTGGGAACCACTACTGCCGTAACAAGCCTACGGATACGCTAGTATCGTACACTTTACTCTACTACTGTAGAGTTATTAGGGGGCGCCTATTGCTTGCCCCCCCCGCCCTTTATTACCATTTCCCTTGCAACCCGGAACTGGTTTAGTACATTTTAGCTAATAAGCCACTAGGTAACCGCCTTAAGGCCTTTTTATATTAAGAGTAGTATATTATAGTTCTCTATGCTAGCTACTAAGAGCATTGCTTCTTGGTTAGTGTGTAAGGGGCATAATAGTATTATGTGTTTTGGTGTCTATCTTAGCTAGCTATATTCGCATTTTAGGCTACCTACTAGGATACCTACCTAGTAGAGCCAGTTTTTTAGTCCTATTATTTCTGTTCTTAAACGTGTTACTATTATGTTTTCTACCTTTGTTAGGCCTTTTTAGAGCCCTAGGGTGTTTACCCCCTATGGCGTTAACTATGCTACGGCTTGGGTTCCTCTTGCTTTAGTTAGCCTCTGTACCTTTAACTCCTATATGCATTTCCAGCGTTGGTCCAACCAGTATTATATTATGGTAGATAGTTTCCTGGCGTTCTTTTATGCTCTACTTTAGCTCCTTTCTCTCTTTTACTATTGTCTTTACTAGCCTCTTATATGTCTCTCTTTCTCCTCTATATAGGCCTGGGCCTTAAAGCAGTACTATTCTTCTTCTGCTTTTTTTACTTGTTTCTCCAATATATCTTCCCTACTTTAGGGTTGTTGGTTTGTTCTCCTATAGGGCGCCCTAGGGTCCCTCTATAGTTTATTTAGGCGTGTCTTAATATACTTTATAACATTAGAGTTGCGTTTATTTTATACCCTTTACATTGCAGCGGCTTTAATATGTAGTTATAGGGGGGGAATATTAGCTTCCTTCTTAAGCAGTACTGTGGCCGTTCGCTTATATGCGCCTATTATACTCTAGAGGTAGGCTGTTTGGACCTTTTAGAGTAGTTTAAGGAGCGACTTAGGGGGGCCTTTCTTAGATTCTCTAATGGCCTAAATACTGGACCTATATGTTATAGTTGGCCGGACAACTGCTATATATAGTAGGCGTAACCTCTAGAAGTATGGACCCTATATAGAATTAACGATCCTAGATAATACGATATACTATACTTAGCCCTTACGGGCCGCTTGCGCCGCATATACGCTCTACTGGAGCTTGCTATCTACCTATACTCCTAATACCCTTAGGCCCTGAACTAGTTAACCCCTAAAGCCTTAGATGTAAATTGTGTGCTAAAGATCTGTAGATTAGTTACGTTTTCTTATAAAATAAATTAGCTGGTATTTCTTTAGTGCGAATTAGACTCTATGTTATCTTGCCCATTCTATATAGGTATTATAAGCTTTCTCTAGTATTCTGTAATTCTCTGCGGCTATTAGCCTATATATAATTAGGTTTATGTTATTAATAAAGCCTATTTCTTAGGTCGCCCCTTCCTTAAAGGAGTTAAGCAGGTTGCTTATAAAGAAAAGAAAAAGTATAGGCGAGAGGGGTGATCCTTATAGTATTCCTATTGTAACTATAATAGGGGGGCTCTGGTATCTACTAAAGACTAGTAATATTTCTTTTTAACCTATAAACCCTTAAACAAATTGTATAATCTATTCTAGGAAGCCTTTTACCCTAAGGATATATAGGAGACGCTTATAGGGTATGTTGTTATAGGCGCTACTAATATCTAGGCTAAGCATTAATATTATAAGGTCCCTTCACATCGCCTATATAGATTTAATGGTGGTAGCGAGTAGCGTAAGTGCTAATAGTATTAAGCGGTTCTTTCTTACCCCTATTTAGCTCTGTGGTAGTAGGGCGTGTTTTTTAGCCGTATCTACTATATGGTCCGCTATTACCTTTTCTAAGATCTTACTAAGGGTGTTTTTTAAGGCAATAGGGCGGTAGCTTCCTGGGATTAAATAATCTGCTTTACCTTCTTTTTATAAAATAACCGTCGTTATAGATCTTTTGAGTTGTGGGTAGTAGCCTATAGTAAAGTATGCTCTAGCTATATCTACAAGCTAAGGTGCTATAAGTGGACCACAGGTCTTTAGGGCCTTATTTAGAATCCTATTTAGTCCTAGTGCTATATTATTTAAAAGGCGGCTAATAGTTCTAGCCATTTCCTCTATTATTATGTCGCTGTCGACCTATAGGCGAGTTATTAGTGTTTTACCTATAATGTTACTAAGGTCTGCTGGAGCTAGTTAGGGGAAGAACCTTTCTATAAGAATCTTTACTTTCTTATTATTATTATTAGTGGCCTGTGATTCCCCTGCTCTTTATAGGGGTAGTAGATATAGGTCTTCTGTTAGTTACCCTGCCTTTTTCTTTACCCATTTCGCTATGGCCTATAGGCCCTTATTATAGGGGAGGCTTGGGTTAGAAGTATACTTATTTATAAATAATCTCTAGTTATTTCTTACTTCTTTTTTTAGGGTATTCTTTAGCTGGTTTTGTGACGGTGCTAGAGCGCGTCACCTGCCAAATTCTGCCATGCTGCTGCCATATTCTGCCAACCTACGATTGGCTCGCTTACCGCTAGCGCCTTGGCGGCTGCCCTTTTATATATGTTTACTATGGTCCTGGCGACCCCCTTCTTTTCTTCTCCTTAGCTTAGTATCTTTATTAGATAGCAATCCACAAGCTTTGGTTTAGAGGCATTTGTGCGAGCCGTTACATTATACTAAGCTCTCCATACACTGCCTAGGAAGGCCTTAATAATATCCCACCCCACAAGAAACTTTGTCTGCAACGACGCGTTAACGCGCTATACTTAGACACCAAAACAACTCTACATTACCTAGGAAGGCCTTAATAATATCCCACCCTATAAACCAGACAGGATTGGACCTATACCCCCGGAATTAAAACCAAATTATATAATTCCGATAAACCCTAGGAAGCCAATAATGGCACCTAAAGCAAGCTTATCTAAAAGAGCTGCCCCGACCCAAGAAGAACACGAGATTCAATTAGGATCCGAAATTAAGGATAATGATAATAGTATAGACGTATATAAACAGATTCGTGCCCTAACGGCTAATTAGAAAGCCAACCGTCTCTAAGCTTAAAGCATACAGGAGACCCTATAAGAGATCCTAGACAGCCTCACGGCCCTATAAAGCTTAGCCCCCCCTTTTAGAAGTCCTAGTCGTCCTATTTACTTAACCAAATATAACACACTAGGGAGTACGGACACAATAATAAAATAATTAAAGTCTGTTAAGCTCCCTAACCCCTAACCACTATCTAATGGGATAGACCCTACCTTTAAAAATTGGAGGATTTAAGTACGAGGAAAGCTCCGCGTTAACCATAACTATTTCCTTTCTAAAGAAGCCAAAATGCTCTACCTCTTTGGTTGAACTATAGGGGATACCCAACGGCACCTTTAAGCCAAGTTTGAGGACGATTCCCCTGTCCAATTTATATCTGTTAATAAGATAATACGGCACCTAGCTGCTATCTATATTAACCCAAACAAAGTACGGGATGCCTGGTATAACTATAATCGCCTAATAATAAAACCAAACTAACCCTTTGCCGAATTCTAGACTTAATTCCTATACCTTGCGGGAGAAGGCTAGGTTCCCCTTAAGAACTACTGTTTGGACTTATACAATAAGCTAACAATCTGGCTATAAGAGAAGATTGCTATAATCTTAAATAACCTACTAACCTACAAAAAACTTGCAGCTTGTTGCCTATTTTTAGACGCAGAACTAAAGCGGATTAACACCTGCCCTAATTAATAGAAGCGACCACGTAGTAATTACAACTCGCTAGCCACACCTATAGGAGCTAGAGTAGGAAGACAAGCTACGTCTACTCTTATACTAAAAGCGGTTATAACTACACACCGGCAAGCCTTGCCTGACTAGCTACGTACCACGCCCTCAACTAGTACTTATCGCAATACCCTAATTAACCCCGCCTCGGCTACGTGCTATAACTGCGATAAGGAGGGTTACTTTACCTCGTCTTGTCTAGAACTAGGGGATATTAAGAAGATAGAGGAAGGAGAAACGTCTAATAAGTTAGAAAAAAAAGAACCCTAGGGAAAGACTCCCCCCTAGGGTATCCTATTAATCTTAAAGAGATTGATCTAAGTTAGTTAATGGGTGGAAAACACTTTACAGTTCCATATACAGTATCTTAAAATAGATATGGAGTTAACTTAACTGCCCTTATTAACACTAGAGCAAATGGCTTTACCTTTATAAATACTGCCTGTGTAATTAACGTTGCCAAGTTTCTAAATGTAAAAGCCACCCTACTAGAGAAGCCTGTCTAGGTAAAAGGCTATAACGGCCAAGCCAGTAAGCTGGTCACCTATGTCCTAAAGTTATATATCTCCCTTAATAGATGACATTAATATAGTATCCCTTTCTACATCTTAGACCTAGGGTTCTATGATATAATCCTTAGCCAAAAATAGATATCCTACTTTAATATTTGGCTGAATGTACAACAAAGACAGTTTGTTTGGCTAGAGGATAGACCAAAATTACCCTTCTTTGTTAGAGAAATCCGAACCAACCATAAGATACTAGCTGCGAAGTCTAACCCTATATATTAGCAGGATGTCTGGGCCCGTGACCTAGCCTTTGCCTAAAAAGACGCCTGCTGTAAAGCTAAAAAGAACTCTATACTAATAAAGATACTCTCCCAAAGCGCTATATTTGAGGAGGACTCTATATACGGAAGCGGGACAGATAGTGATATAGATAGTATCCAAATTACGCAGATCTAACCGGTATGGAAAAGAACGTACTAATAAGATATAAGGGATGACCTCTAAAAGATACAACAGGAGCTAAAAGGAGTAACGATAATACTAATACCCCAGAGGGCCCTAAGGTTATGTACGCCCCCATTGTCCTATAACCCCCCTATAGTAGACATCGCCGTAATTAGCGCTATAGCGTTCCACTTTAATATATACCGGAAGGAAAATAAGGTCTTTATAACAAGCCTATACAAGATTAACCGGATTATTAATAAAAGGGAAGAAAAGCTAATTAAGGAAACTAATAAAGAACTAGTTAAATGTCTTCTTCCTACTATCTATACTAAGTATAAGGACGCGTTCTTAAGGGCGGCTTTAGATAAGTTACCCCTTTACCAAACGTACGATTATAAGATTTAATTAGAAGCCAATAACTTGCTAGGCTATAGCCCCCTCTACTAACAATTAATGGACAAGCTAAAAGCAATAAAGCAGTATTTAATTAATAACTTAGATAAAGGGTTTATCGAGCTAAGTTAAGCCCCTTTTACTTCCCCTATCCTATTTGTAAAAAAGCCTAGTGGAGGCCTCCGTTTTTATATTAACTATTAGAAGCTAAATGCTATTACTTAAAAGAATTAGTATTTTATTCTATTAATTAACGAAACCCTCGCATGTCTAAGCTGGGCAAAGATCTTTACTAAACTTAATATCCGCTAAGCTTTCTACCAAATTAGAATAGACCCTGCATTTAAAGATTTAATAACGTTCCGTACCCGTTACGGGTCCTATAAATGTAAAGTTCTTCCTTTTGGACTAATAAACGGACCGGCTATGTACTAAAGGTATATAAATGACGTTCTTTTTAATTACCTTAATAAATTCTGCATGGCATACCTAGACGACATCCTTATATACTTGGACAACAAACTCAAGCACTAAGTTCACGTTAAGAAGGTCCTAGAGAGATTATAGAACACGGGTTTGCAAGTTAATATCAAGAAATATAAATTTAGGGTAAAACGCACAAAGTACCTTGGGTTTATAGTAAGTATAGATAGAATTGAAGTCGACCCTAAGAAGGTCAATGTAATCCGCAACTAGAAGCCCTTTTATACTATAAAGGGGATCTAGTCCTTTCTGGGTTTTTATAATTTCTACCACCAATTTATCCGTGACTACGGAGTTGTGGCAACGCCTCTTATACAACTTACCTGGAAAGACACGTCTTTTGTCTTTAATAACAACTATATGGAAGCCTTTGGAGAGTTAAAAGATCGGCTTATCTCTTCTCTAATCCTTTGTCACTATAACCCGGACCTTAAATTAATGCTAGAGACGGATGCTTCTAATGGAGTTATAGCGGGAATCCTATTATAGTTATATCTAGACGGTAAATGGTACCCTATTACCTTTTTTTTAAAAACAATGGACCTAGCCGAGTGTAACTACGAAGTACATAATAAAGAAATGCTAGCTATTATCCAATTGCTGTCCTAATAGCGCATAGAGCTTGAAGGCACGAACTCCTGGATTAAGATATATACGGATTATAAAGCCCTAGAGTACTTTATGACTATAAAGCAGCTTACTGGATAACAAGCCCACTGGGCCGAAATACTCTCTAAATTCTTTTTTACGATTATATATCGTTCTGGCAAGCAAAATACTAAAGCTAATACACTAACCCGAAGGGAATAAGATGTAGGACCCTAGGATAAGCTAAAGACCTAATACTAGACGCGCGCCCTCCTCTATCCCAAACAGCTTAACCTGTAAATTCTTGAAGAACTAAACTCTAAACGGAATAAGCTAGCACCCCTAAAGGGAGCAGTCTTAGATAAATTAATAGGGCTAGTTAACCGTATCCTAACTGCGAACCGTATGGCTAACTCCCTAAAAGCCCTCCGCAACTAAGCCGCGAAGGAGGACCCTAATTTGGAAATGGAAGAAGAACTGCTTCTATACTAAGGACGGCTTATAGTTCTAGATATTAACAACCTACAGACAGAGTTAATCCGCGAAGCCTACTGTTAAGTCTCTACGGTATACCCTAGTTATAATAAGACCTACTAACTACTAGCGCCCTGTTACTACTGGTGAGGACTTCTATCCGATATAGATCGATTTGTTAGAAACTACTACGCCTGTAGACGTGTAAATACCCCTAGGGATTGAACTTCTGGGTAGCTACAACTACTGCCAGTTTTAGAACGCCCTTAGCAATATATTACTATGGACTTTAAGTCATTTCCGAAGGACGCCCACGGCCACGATGCAGCCTTTATAGTAGTTAACTAACTATATAAGCAATCTATCTCCCTCCCTTATTTTAAGACCATGACTGTAAAGGATATGGCCCGCCTCTACGTTAATAATATCTATTAATTCTACGGCGCCCCTAAATTAATTGTCTCTAACTGTGGCCCCTAGTTTATATCGGATTTCTAAAATAAACTCTGCCGTATCCTTAGGATTAAGATTAAGCTCTCTACTACATTCTACCCTTAGACTGACGGCTAAACCGAGATTATAAACTAGTACCTCAACCAGCGACTACGGCCCTTTGTAAACTACTATTAGGACAACTAGTTGGAATTACTACCTATAATGGACTACACGCAGCTTACACTCCCTTATAATAGTATAGGGATGTCCCTATTTAAACTGCTCTACGGGTATGCACCACAAACGTCCTTTAATTGGGATAGGCCTACTAAACCTACTACAGCCCGCGAACGCCTCAGCTATAAAGAGGCCCGGGTATTTGCTAAGAGAATATATAGAGCCTAGAAGACTGCTTAAACAATTATAAGAAAGGCGCAAGAAAAAAAGGAGTCTGATATAAACTGATATTATCGCGAGGAAGACTTCTAAGTAGGAGATAAGGTATGGGTGTTAATAAAGAACTGGAAAACCTAAAGGCTAAGCCACAAGTTAGACCACCAAATAGCTGGCCCATACAAGACTCTTTAAAAGGTAGGATACTCTTTTAAGGTTAAGCTACTAGAGTTAATAAGGATCCACCTCATTTTCTCCCCAGACCGGCTACGAAAGGCTGCGGATAATCTACTACCTGGATAGTATAACGACCCCCCACCGCCAATCCAGATTGCTAAGGACGAAGAATGGGAAGTTAAAGAAATCCTAGCAGTAAAAAAGGTCCGTAATGTCTTAAAATACCGTGCAAGCTAGGTAGGCTATAACGACGACCTAAAGTGGTACCCCGCATCTAATTTTAAGTACTCCCCCTATAAGCTACGAGATTTCCACCTAGCCCACCCTAATCTCCCTAGACCACCATGTAAATTAGACAACTGGATTAAATGCTAGGAAGAAGGGTTAGACAATTACAACAATTTAGACAATAATAGGGAGCTTGGACAACGCCTAAGGGCAGGCTTTTTTTAGGAGGGGGGGGTGATGTGATGGTGCTAGAGCGCGTCACCTGCTAAATTCTGCCATGCTGCTGCCATATTCTGCCAACCTACGATTGGCTCGCTTACCGCTAGCGCCTTGGCGGCTACCCTTTTATATATGTTTACTATGGTCCTGGCGACCCCCTTTTTTTCTTCTCCTTAGCTTAGTATCTTCATTAGATAGCAATCCACAAGCTTTGGTTCAGAGGTATTTGTGCAAGCCGTCACAGGTTTCTTGTGTCTTTATATTATCTCTTATCTTTAGGGTTGTGGCTGCTTAAGTATTTCCTTCTTACTTATTGTTGGCTAGCTATAAGAACCGCGTATTATGCGGACTATATGTGTTGCGTATAGGGGCCTGGTTTTAAGACTGGGTAGTGCTCTTTTAACCTATTTTTAATTACTACCTGGATCCTTTCTAGTCTTTGGTTAATTTCCTTAGGGGTGGCTAATAAGCCTTGCTTATTTAATATCAGGTGGATTTCTTCTAGGTCTTAGAGTGGTTATTTAACTATATTAAGGAAGCTATCTGCCTTAAGCATCCTTATTATGTATCTTTTGCTATTTGGTTACGCCTTAATATCCAAATCTAGCTATATCTAGATAGGGATATGGTCTAAAGTAAGTACCTATTCTTCTTTAGGGTTGCACCTTTTAAGTCTCTGGTATAGGCCTTTATCTATAAATATAAGGTTAATTATACTTCTAGCGGATCCTCGTTGCCATATAATTGCTCTAGGGGGGGTAGCTAGCTTAAGGCCCTAGGTGTCTATAGCTTTTAGTAGGCACTCTACCTATTATTTAGTAGCAATATGGATACCCCCCTACTATGGGTAGTAGAGGTTTATGTCTCCTAATAGGATAGACTCTGTACCTTTAGTTTTAAGTAAGCTTATTACTAATATAATATTCTCTGTTTATGGGACCCCTTTAACCCTAGGGTTATATATATTAATAATTTATACCGGTCCTCTATATATCTAGATTGTTATAATTGTAATATCTGGATTGACTGCCTGCTATAACTATAAGGACAGGCTGATAGTCTTGCTAATTATAAAGTATACGCATATGGCTGCTTTTGGTTTGTATAGGAGCTGGAATCCTTGGGGGTAGTATGTTAATTATATATAGGTATTATAGTACGGCTCTTATATAGCAAGGATATAGTGTTTCTTTAGGTCTAGACTGTCTAGTAAGGGCCTTATAAGACGGTGGTTTGTGTTACCATAGTTATACTGTATAATAGGTAGGTGGCGGACCCCTAATAAGGGTCTTTTGCCTCTCTATTATTCCTCGCTTTTTCTGTTTCTGCTTTCTTTAGGATATTTAGAATTTCTATCTCTTATATCTATACCCTAGTTACTACTTATTTTATATAGAGCTTTTTATTCTTGTGTTTTATGTTCCTACTAGCGCTTCTATATCTAAATCTGTTATTGTCTCCAGTTCTTTCCTTGTTTTTACTAGTTAGCTATATGCCCTTTAAGAGTTAGCTGCAAATATTATATTTACCGCGTTAAGTCTAATTCTTAATTATCCTGGTCTTAAGCTTGCTATAGCTGTCTATAAAGGTCTTCCTATAGGGCGTCCTTTTTCTTGTGTCCCCTGTGACCTTTATGTCCCTATACGGTCTGGTAATATCGCGCGGCGTCGCTTCTAGCCCGTTAAGGCTTGGGATAGCTGGCCTAGCCCCCTAGTATTAAAGGTAGGAAATGCTAGAAAGGTACCTATACCCCCTTAGCTTATCGCCTATTGTTTCTATTTGTATAACCTCGCGTGTAGTTATTCCTGTAGCTATTAAGCCCTTACCTTCCGTCTCCTGTATTTAATGTAGTCTTCTCTCTCCTACGCCTTATATATGCTTTGGTGGCAGTTTGCGTATTTTATTTAGTCTTAGTTTAAGTAGTGTCTTATATTATAGGGGCCTATATAGTGGCCGCAGCACACCTGTGCTGCGTATATAGATTGGGTGTATCCCCATTATATATAGCAATAGCATCGTTCTAGGCGTAGTCTGTGGTTGTAGAGCCTTGTGTTGTATATAAGGCCGTTTATAATTATTCCTTTTTAGATAAGGAGTTTTTGCATTCCTAGTATATATATGCTAATAATAAGGGAGCTATATGTTCGTCTAGTGTCTCCCTAGTAAGTTTCTGGTGACCCTTATATCCTCTTATTATTCTTGTTGTTTGCTTGGTTTATATTTTCCTATTAAAGCTATTGGATTTGGGTAATCTTAAGTCCTAGTATAAGGCGTTCTATTTGTCTTACTATCTCCTATATAATTGCTATATTGTCTGCCTGACGTCCCTTTTCTACCCTAAGGCTTATAGGGACCGCTGGGACTTTAACTGGGTAGTCCTCGCGGAGTACTTTTATACTAATATGTTCTCCTAGCCTATCCCCTGCTCTTACGGCTTGTTCCTTTGCCTATTAGTCCTTTAGGGTAACTCTAATGTCTCTACTCCTAAGGTATTAGACCGTAATAGCGTTATAAACCTCTTTATAGATTTCTATAAGGACTTCTATTTCTAATTGTCCCCTAAGCCCCTCTACTTTTTCTATGTTTGGTTATATTATAATTATATACCCAGTTGTTGTCTTAAGGGGGGTAAGTTCCCTATGCTATAGAAGCGCAGCTACGGCGGCTTAGGTGCGGTTCGCTAGTAAAGGGGGGTTTTATTTATTTTTAATTTTGCTTAGCTGTTAAAGGATTTAATTAAGGGTTTACTAGAGAGGCGCCTAAGGTTTACTAAACTAGCGGAGCCATTCTACTAGCTGCGTTAGATTATTATAGCTAACAGTTACTCCCCCGTAATTCTGGGTACTAGACGCGTCCAATAGGCTTTATATTTTGTTAGATGCCTTCTTAATAAAGGTATTTCCGCTTTATAGTGTGGCATTCGCCCGTCTTTATTATGGAGGGCTATTGCTGGGCGTGGTTCTGGCGGTTGCGCGCGAGTGCGAACCACCGTCGTTTGACGTGTGCCTCCCCTGCGATGTATGTATCTCAGGGGGATTCTCTGGGTGTTTTACAGGGTTCTTTTGGTTGGTTTTAGTCTTTTTTGGGCCGGGTGCAGCAAGAGCTCCTAGTAAAATGTGTCCTACGGTTTAGTAGAGTAATTAGTAGAGGTCTCGACTTATATATAACACTGTTAATTAAATAATTATACGTTCTAGTTAAACTGGCCTCTTATATTATATACGGGCTAATAGTTATAAAGAATTGCAGGACGCTAGAGAAAGCCTATAATACCTATATAAAATAGGCAAAATAATATAAAGTCTAATTCTTACTAGAGAAATACTAGCTAATCCATTTTATAAGAAAACGCAGTTAATTTATAGATCTTTAGTATATAATCTATATTTAAGGCTTTAGGGGTTAACCAGTTTAAGGCCTAAGGGTATTAGGAGTATAGGTAGATAGTAAGCTTAGGTAGAGCGTATATACAGTATAAGCGGCCTATAAAGGCCAAGTATAGTATGTTATTATATCTAAAATCGTTAATATTATATATATATATATATAGTAGTTGTCTAGCTAACTATAACGTATAAATATAGTATTTAAGCTATTAGAGAAACCGAGAAAGATGTTACAGACCTTATATTAGTAGTAGTACGACTACTAAGAAAAGATATAAATGGGCTAGTTAAGATAGTATAGGAGGTGCTAGAACTAATTAAGCTATAAGATAAGGGGTAGCTATAAGGGATCTTTTAGCGGCTGCCAAGACTAGCCTTTAGCTAGCCCTTGGCACCTCCTTATAAGCTCCTTAGGCTTACAGCCCTTCCCTCCTTATTAGTTTGTCTCTATACAAGGTATTGCTATACCTACCCTTATTACCATATCGTCCTCTTCTATCAACTCTCCTGTAACTTATACTCGGCTTACCTACTCCCTACTATATACCTGGGCAATAGCCTTATAGTAGCTAAGTTATATAGCTAGTTATAAGACCAATTTAGAACGTGGAAACGTAGAAACGTAGGAATATGCGATATACTAATATACTAACGTACTAATATACTTAGTATATTTCTTAGGCGCAGGATTATATATTTAAAAGGCTATAGTCCTTACCTAGATAGTTCTTCTCTTTATAGTAAATCTTAAAATATAATTGGAGTTAATCTATTAAGCAACAACTCCATTAGTTATATTTACGTTATTGACTTCTTATTTACCTATATACCTAGCCCATTAATAAGTCTACTATAGTATCTACTACAAGGGTTTGTTATAAAACGCTTCCCTAAATTACTCCTTAAACTACTTTAAAAGGTCTAAATAGCCTGCCTTTAGAGTATAATAGTATAAGGGATATTATTGCGGACACCTTAGGTTGCCCTTAGGACAACCTCCAGACGCCCCTTAGTTGGTCGCTGGTTACGTACTAGAGGTATATACCTGTAGTATATAGTCTCTATAATCCTAGAGGCCTTACCTCCTTAAGGATTTGTCTCTCTTACTAATTTATCCTATTCTACAATTGTACCTTATAGCCCCCTATCTATAAAGTCCCCTTATATTTAAATCCTTCCTACTCTATTTAGAAGGGTAGCTAGCTTTAAAGACTAGATTATTTGTTTATATCTTTTATTTATATCCACCGTCCTCCCTTAAATTTTTATAATAACCTAAATAGAAACTCCATAAATACCTTATAGAAAGCCGTTGCGCTAAGGTAGAAAGGTCCCTCTAATAGTAAGAGATTGCGATAATATAAACCTCTAGGTAAGATGGCTGAATAAGCCCTAACACCTAGATATACTAAGAACTTAAAGACTCCCATACACCTATAGTTACTAGCAATGCTAAGGAAAATATAGACATCCTCTATAACAGTTATAATACTACTAGAAAGTAGCTAGAACCCCTTTAGCCCCACTTAGGCTAATTAGAAGATTAGGCGCTAGAGGTAACCCTAAGATCTTCCCCTAAATTAGAAATGCTAGAGAAATATACTAATGCGCCTAATTAGGGACCTAACCGGAACCCTCCTAGAAGACTACCAGCCTATAATTAGCATAGTAGTAGTATATAGACTACTTATAAGCTAAGTGGGCCTACCCCTTTAGGTAATCTAACTTAACTACTAACTTAAGACTTAAGCCTTATAGGGAAACCCATATTAGCTATTAGTACTAATATTACCTCTATAGCCGGAGCTTCCCTAGGCCTAAGGTTAGAAAGTTAAGAGCCCTATACCAATTTTCTCTAAAGAGGATATTGGGAAGCTGCCGTAAGACTCTTAGAAGCTATATAGAAAGGAGCTACTAATAAATATATTAGAAACCTCTAGGGGTAGGTCTAGATCTAATAGAGCTTAATTTAGGCTAGATAAAATCTTTTATAACCTAGCTAAGGCTAAGGGCCTCCTAGGGGCTACCTAGTACCTATTTAAGGAGGTATAGAAGACTTAGAGAGGTATCTATATAGCGAATAGAAAAAGGATATAGACTAACTAGCTAAGGCCTTTAGTAATCTAGAACTCCGCCATAGACCTAACGCCCAATAGTTGGACGATTAGGTTTATAAAGTAGATAACTTCTTTAAGATACTAATAATATAAGACAATACCAAAGAGCGTACTTAATAGATTATTAGTAAGATTAAAGACTAATCCCTAAACTAGATCGCACTTAATTAGCTTAATAAAGAGTAAATTACTATATAGCCGCAGCTATAACCCTTTTTAAAGAAATGAACTTAAGATCCGTATATTATATAATATAATAATACAGAACTATTCTAGAATAGGATATAGCTTAACCACCACAATTTCCGCCAGTTTATAAACTTTATAAAAACTTATGCTTAATTAATAGATTTAGAGCCCTTTAAAAATAAGGATGGTAGTATCCATAAGAAAGAGAAGATTAGATTTATCTAGGCTAGAATTAAGCTAGTAATTTATAATAAAATAAAGCGCGTGGGAGCCCTATTACGGATTACCATATATACAGATTTTAAATAAGTGGTTTTAAATGCTAAGGATATAGTAAGAAACTAGACCTCTTTTAGTAAGAAGCTAGGGGGTAACTAGAAGCGTGGGTACTCTAGTAGCAATATAGGGTAGACCTAAGCTCTAAAGAAGCCGTTCTTAAAGAGAAATCCAAAATAGTTAAAGTTAGGGACCTTAAGTAATAGGAAAGACTCTTAGGGCTAACTTAACCCCTATCTGGCACCCTTATAAGAACACTCTAAAAAGTTAAGAGAAAACTTCTTTAGAGGTAAACCTAATTAGAAAAATAAGTAGGGTAATAATAACCGTACTAATAATCTAAAAAAAGAAAAGCCCTAGTTACAGACCTCTTCTGGCTATAACTAGGGCAAGATATAAAAGAAGAGACTCTCTATATTGCTATTAAGCTAAAAATAGTACTCCCTATAGGTGAGGTATGTTAGTTCTAAGTACTATATAATAGCGGCGCCGAAATTAATCTTATATAATATAATTTGGTAAAAGAGCATAAGCTTATCCTATTATTAAGGTAGTAGAAACCTACTATAGGGTTCCTAGATAAGTATTAGATTAAACTATATAGTGCCTATAAGCTTATAGTATTAGTGGCCAATATATATAACTACACTAAGGTAGTTGGCCCGCAACCCTTCTAGGCGGCTAACTTTATAGGCTATAACCTTATTTTTGGATACCCTTAGCTTGCGGAAGTAGATCCTAAGATATACTTTAAGATAGGAGCCTTTAAATAGTAGAATAATAAAGAATTTGAAGGGTGTATTTTACTAATAAGCTTAAAAGATATTTTAGAAGATATAGCTCTAGGAGAAATAGTATATGCTCTATACCTAAAGGAGTATTAGATCTAACCCCTATTTTATAGCAAGATAGGTATAGAGCCTAGTATAGGCAATAACCCTTTTGTAATAAATACCCTATAGGGAACTGTTAGATAGGTTACAGAGATACTATAGGGAGGCGGCGATCTTAAAGATCTTATAAAATACTTCTACCGCTATAGGTTACTCTAGCTTAAGTAATATACAAAAAGTATGCTATAATGCCTTAAACGTTATATTAAAGAGTTCTCTACCCTCTACTGGCTACCACATAAAACTATTTAACGTATAGTAATAACTATATATAAATAGCCACTATAGCGCGTAACGCTGCCCGTGAGCGTTTTAAGGGAGCTTTAAAACCTACCTAATAATAATATAGAGGATAAGCGTAACCCTAACCTGTTAAATATTCCATTAGGCCTAAGGGACTTACTTAGGGTATTTTTAGGTAGGTAAGTAAAAGTCCTTTAGCGGAACTTAAAATATAATTATATAATTAATCTAAAAGAAGGTAAATAACCGCTAAACCTTTCTATTTATAACCTCTCTTATAAAGAGCTTAAGATCCTATAGAAGTACCTTAACGGCTTACTAGAAAAGGAATAGATATAGCCTAGTAAGTTGCTGGTAGGTATACTAATCCTCTTTATCCCAAAACTAGATAGAACTATAAGGCTATATATAAACTATCGCGGTTTTAATAAGGTTATAATTAAGAACTATTATCCACTACTACTAGTTAATAAATACTGGATTAACTATTTAGGGTAAAGATCTTTATAAAGCTAGATCTATAAGACGCCTATTATAGGCTCTATATTAAAAAAGGGGATAAATAAAAGACTGCTTTTAAAACCTAATATAGCCACTTTAAGTATCTGGTAATGCCCTTTAGGCTAGCTAATACGCCTATAATATTCTAATTATATATTTATAGAGCTTTAGGGGGACTAGTTAACCGTATATATATTATCTATTTAGATAACATTCTAATCTACTTAGAAGATAAGGATTAGTATAAGTAATACGTCCGCAAAGTGCTAGAATATTTAGATAATTAGGGCCTCTACGCTAAGGCGTTAAAATATACCTTTAATACTAAGTAGGTTAAGTTTCTGGGTTATATTATAATACCTATAGGTATAGTTATAGATCTAGTATAGGTATAGATAATTTAAAAACAGCTAGAGCTAGAGAGCTATTAGGATATTTAAGTGTTTCTAGGCTTTGCCAATTTTTATAGGCGCTTTATCTATAACTACTTAGACATTACCTAACACCTATTTAATTATATTGCTAAAGCTTCCTAAAACCTAGTATAGGGAGTAAAAAGCTTAAAGGCGGGAAGGAAGAAATCTAAGAAGGGACTAACTAAATAGTATAAACTATGGATATGGCCTGGAAAGGTCTAGGAAGCCTTTTAGGAACTATATATAAAATTTATAAAAGCTCCACTATTGCGGCATTTTAACCTAGATTAGCTACTAATAATAGTTACTAATATATTAAATTTTGCCTTTACTGGTATCCTACTATAACCTAATAGGCATTTAGACGCTACCTAGCTCTACTAAAGACTAGTAGTATTCTATAGTAGAAAATTCTAGGGACCTAAAATTAGGTATTATACCCATAATAAGGAACTGCTAGCTATAGTTAACTGCTTTAAATAGTAGCGATATTACCTTAAGCACGCAAGCTATACTACTTATATACTCTTAAATTATTATAATTTACGCTACTTTATAACTATAAAGGAGCTTATACCTTAATAAGCTAAATAGGTAGAGAAGCTTACACGATTTAACTTTAAGATTAAATATAAGCTAGGGGAAAATAACCCTACTAATAGACTGTTATAACGGCTAGACTATACTAAAGGCTTTAAAATAGGAGAAGGAAAATAGATAATAGATATCTTACTTCCTATATTATAGAATAAGCCCTAGGTGTGACGGTGCTAGGGCGCGTTACCTGCTACTTTCTGGGCATCTTGCCATGTTCTGCCGACGCTGCTTATAGAGCCAACCAATTAGGATTTTCTATCCCTGGGATGGAAAATTGCTATTGGCTCGCTTACTACTAGCGCCTTGGCGACCCCTTTATATCTTGCCAGTCTCTAACAGATTTCTTCTTCTCCTTAGCTTAGTATTCTTGTATAGTAGTAATCTACAAGCTTTGGTTTAGAAGCATTTATATAAGCCCGTTATATTATACTAAGCTCTCCCTACATTGCCTGGGAAGGCCTTAATAATATCCTACCCTAAAAAAAAAAAAGAAGACCTTTGTCTGCAACGACGTGTTAACGCGTTATACTCAGATATTAAAAAACCCACACTACTACGCCTAAGAAGGCCCTAAGAATATCCTACTTTATAGGCTAGACTGTACTTGACCTGCACCTATAAAAGAACCCTAAAATTGAAACCAAATTATATAATTCTGATGAACCTTAGGAAGCCAATAATGGCACCTAAAGCAAGCTTATCTAAAAGACCTGCCTCTACTTAAGAGGAACACAAGATCCAGTTAGGATTAGAAATTAAAGATAATAACAACATTATAGGTGTACGTAAGCAGATTCGCGCCCTTGCAGCTAATTAGAAGGTTAATTATCTTTAAGCCTAAAGCATATAAGAGACTCTAAAGGAGATCCTAGAAAGCCTTGCTGCCTTATAAAATAGCCCAGCCTCCCCTTTATAAAGCCTTAGTTAACCCATTTGCTTAACCAAATGTAATATACCAGAGAGTATAGATATAATGATAAAGCAATTAAAGTCTGTTAAGCTCCCTAACCCCCTACTATTGTCAGACAGCATAGACCTAACCTTTAAGAACTAGAGAATCTAGGTGTAAGGAAAGCTTCGTATTAACCATAACTATTTCCCCTCTAAAGAAGCTAAAATGCTCTACCTTTTTGGTTGAACTATTGGGGACGCCTAGTGACACCTTTAGGCTAAGTTTGAGGATAAGTTACCTGTTTGGTTTATATCTGTTAACGAGATAATATAGTACCTAGCTGCTATCTATATTAATCCAAATAAAGTACGGGATGCCTATTATGACTATAATCGCCTAATAATAAAATTGAACTAATCCTTTACCAAGTTCTAGACTTAATTCTTATACCTAGCAGGCGAAGGCTAGGTTCCCCCTAAAAACTATTATTTGGACCTATATAATAAGCCAATGGTCTGACTATAAGAGAAAATCACGGTAGCCTTAGACGACCTACTAACCTACTAAAGACTTGTAGCCCAATGTTTGTTGCTGGATTTAGAACTAAAATGAATTAATGCTTATTTTAACTAATTAAAGAGGTCCTATAGCAACCGCAACCTATCTACTATACTAACGGGAGCTAGCATTGGAAGATAAACCATAACCGTCCTTATACTAAAAGCGGTTATAACTGCCTACCTGTAAACCTTGCCTAACCCGCTATGTACTATACCTTTAACTAATACTTGTTGCAATACCCTAATTAACCCTACTATAGTTACGTGCTTTAATTATGGAAAGGATAGTTACTTTACTACGTCCTGCCTAGAGCTAAAGGATATGGGTAATATTAAGGAGATAGAGGAAGAAGAAACGTCTAATAAGTTAGGAAAAGAAGAACCCTAGGGAAAGACTCCCCCTTAGGGTATCTTATTAATCTTAAAGAGATTAATTTAAGTTAGCTAATAGGTGGAAAATACTTTACGGTTCTATGTACAGTATCTTAAAATGGATATAGAGTTAATACTACTGCCCTTATTAACACTGGAGCAAATGGCTTTGCCTTTATAAACACTGCTTATATAAGTAATGTTGCTAAGTTCTTAAATGTAAATGCTACCTAACTAGAGAAGCCTGTTTAAGTAAAAGGCTATAATAGCCAAGCTAGTAAGCTGGTTACCTATGTCTTAAAGCTACATATTGCTATTAATAGACGACGCTAGTTTGGTATCCCCTTCTGCATCCTAGACCCAGGGTCCTATAACATAATCCTAGGCCGAAAATAGATGTCCTACTTTAATATTTAGCTAAACGTATAATAAAGACAGTTTATCTGGCCGGAGAATAGACTAAAGTTACCCTCCTTTATTAGAGAAATTTGGACTAACTATAAGACATTAGCCGCGAAGGCTAACCCTGTCTATTAATGGGATGTTAGGGATCGCGACTTAGCCTTCACCTAAGAAGATACCCGCCGCAAGGCCGGTAGGAACTCCGTACTGATGATAATACTTCCCTAAAGCACTGTAGTTAAGGAGGACTCTACTTATAGAAGTAGAACGGATAGTGATGTAGATAACTCCTAGGTTATAGAGATCCGGCTAATATAGAAGAGGATGTACTAACAGGACGTAAAGAATAACCTTTGGAAAATGTAATAAGAGCTAAGGGGAGTAAAGACAATGCTAATGCACCAAGGGCCCCTAAAGCCACGGTCACTCCTACTACTACACAACCCCCCTATAGTAGATATTGCGGCAATTAGTGCTATAGGTTTCCACTTTAATATATATTAGAAGGACAATAAGGTCTTTATAACTAGCTTATATAAAATTAACTGGATTATTAGTGAGAAGGAAGAAGGACTAGTAGAGGAAACTAATAAGGAGCTAGTTAAGCGCCTCCTCCCTATTTACCTTGTAAACTATAAAGACACATTTTTAAAAGTAGCTTTGGATATACTACCCCCCCACCAAACCTATAATTATAAGATTTAATTGGAGGCTGGTAACTCTCTAGGTTACAGCCCCCTTTACTAGTAAATTATGGAGGAACTAAAAGTAATAAAGTAGTACTTAGTTAATAACCTCCATAAAGGGTTTATTAAGCCAAGTTAGGCTCCTTTTACCTCCCCTATCCTATTTATAAAAAAGCCTAATAAAAGCCTTTGTTTCTGTATTAACTATTAGAAACTAAATGCTATTACTTAGAAGGACCGTTACCCTCTCCCCCTAATTAATGAGACCCTTGTATGCCTAAGCTAAGCTAAAATCTTTACTAAGCTTAATGTCTGGCAAGCTTTTTACTAAATTAGAATGGACCCTATATTAGAAGACCTAATAACGTTCTGTACCCGTTACGGTTCTTATAAATGTAAAGTCCTTCCTTTTAGGCTGATGAATGGGCCAGCTACGTACTAACGGTATATAAATAATGTTCTTTTTAATTACCTTAATAAGTTCTGCATGGCATACCTAGATAACATTCTTATATACTTGGACAATAAACTTAAGCACTAGGTTCACGTCAAGAAGGTCCTAAAGAGGCTGCGGAATGCAGGCCTATAAGTTAATATTAAGAAATACGAATTCAGAGTAAAACGCATAAAATACCTTAGGTTTATTGTTAGCATGGAAGGAATTAAAGTTGACCCTAAGAAGGTCAAAGCGATCTATAACTGGAAACCCCCTTGTACTATAAAGGGCATCTAGTTCTTCCTTAGCTTTTATAATTTCTACTATTAGTTTATCTATAATTATAGGGTTGTGGCTAAGCCTTTTATATAACTAACGAAGAACAACACGCCTTTTATTTTTAATAATAACTGTATAGAAGCCTTTAAGGAGTTAAAGAGCTGACTTATCTCCTCCCTAATTCTCTATTACTATAACCCAGACCTAAAATTAATGCTGGAAACGGATGCATTTAACAGAGTGGTAGTGGGGGTTCTCTTATAGCTATACCTAAATGGTAAGTGGTACCCTATTGCGTTCTTCTTAAAGATAATAGCCCTAGCTAAGTGTAACTATAAGGTGTATGATAAGGAAATACTAGCTATTGTATAATTATTATCCCAGTGGCGCGCGGAGCTTAGAAGCACGGACTCTTAAATTAAGATCTATACTGATTATAAAGCCCTTGAGTATTTTATAACAATAAAGCAGCTTACTGGTTAACAGGCCTGGTGGGCTAAAATACTCTCCCAATTCTTCTTTATAATTATATACCGCCCTGGCAAATAGAATTCTAAGGCTGACGCCCTAACCTAGAGAGAATAGAATATGGAGCTATAAGATGAGCTAAAGGCTTAGTATAGGACACGTGCCCTCCTCTGTCCTAAACAGCTCGACCTATATGTCCTTAAGGAACTAAGCTCCAAACGGAATAAGCTAGCGCCTATAGAAGGAGAGATCCTAGATAAACTAATGGGACTAATTAACCGCATCCTAACTGCGAACCGCACAACTAAATCCCTAAAAGCCCTCTGTAACTAAGCTATAGAAGGCAACCCTAATTTAGAAATAGAAGACGGACTGCTCTTATATTAAAAACGGCTTATAGTTCTAGATACTAAAAACCTATAAATGGAGCTAATCCATAAAGCCCACTATTAAGTCTCTATAGCACACCCTAGATAAGACAAGACCCACTAACTACTAGCGCCTTACTACTACTAGTGGGGACTTCTATCTAATATAGAACGATTTATTAGGAATTGTCATGCTTGCAAATGAGTAGATACCCCTAGAGATTGAACCCCTAGGTAGTTATAACTACTGCTAGTTCCTAAACGCCCTTAGCAGCATATTATAATGGACTTTAAATTATTCCTAAAGGACAAACATGGCTATAATATGGCCTTTGTAGTAGTTGACTGACTAAGTAAGTAAGCCGTTTCTCTCCCTTGCTTTAAGACTACAACTATAAAAGATATAGCCTGTATGTATATTAATAACATCTATTAGATCTATAGCGCTCTGGAGTTAATTGTCTCTAACTATAGACCCTAATTTATATTAGACTTCTGGGATAAATTCTGCCATATCCTTGGGATTAAGATTAAGCTCTTTACCGCATTCTACCCTTAGACTGACGGCTAAACCGAGATTATAAACCAGTACCTTAACTAGCGACTTTGCCCCTTTATTAATTACTACTAGGACAACTGGTTGGAACTACTGCCTATAATAGACTATGTATAGCTTACGCTCCCTTATAATAGTATAGGAATGTTACTATTTAAGTTACTCTATGGATATAAGCCACGAACATCCTTTGATTGGGATAGACCTATAGGACCTATAACGGCCCGCGAACGCCTTAGCTATAAAGAGGCCTAGACATTCGCTAAGAGAATGCACGGAGCTTAGGAGACTGCCTAAGCAATTATAAAAAAGGCATAAGAGAAGAAAGAGGCCGATGTGAATTAACATTGCCGCGAGGTAGACTTCTAAGCAGGAGATAAAGTATGGGTGTTAATAAAAAACTAGAAGACCCAGAGGCCGAGCCATAAACTAGACCACTAAATAGCTGGCCCTTATAAAATCCTTAAGAAGGAAGGGCACTCTTTTAGGGCTATGCTACTAGAGTTAATAAAGATCCACCCTATCTTCTCTTTAGACTGACTGTGGAAGGCCGTAAATGACCTATTGCCTGGACAGTACAATAACCCCCTACTGCCAATTTAGATTGCAGAGGATGAGGAATAGGAAGTTGAAGAGATCTTGGCAGTTAAGAAGGACTATAGTACCTTAAAGTACTGTGTAAGTTGGGTAGGTCACGATGAAGATCTAGAATGGTACCCCGCATTTGATTTTAAGTACTCCCCCTATAAGCTATGAGATTTCCACCTGTCTTACCTAGACCTCCCTAGACCACCACGTAAACTAGACAGCTGGATTAAATGCTGGGAGGAAGGGTTAGATAACTATAATAATCTAGATGACAATAAGGAACTTAGACAAAGCCTAAGGGCAGGCTTTTTTGGGAGGGGGGGGGGTGATGTGATGGTGCTAGGGCGCGTCACCTGCTACTTTCTGGGCATCCTGCCATGTTCTGCCAACGTTGCTTGTAGAGCCAACCAATTAGGATTTTCCATCCCCGGGATGGAAAATCGCTATTGGCTTGCTTACTACTAGCGCCTTGGCGACCCCTTTGTATCTTACCAGTCTCTAACAGACTTCTTCTTCTCCTTAGCTTAGTATTCTTGTATGGTAGTAATCTACAAGCTTCGGTTCAGAAGCATTTATACGAGCCCATTACACTAGGTATAAGATGCTTAAGTACCTATAGCTCTATATATTAAGTCTTAGGCGGTATAAAACTTATTAGTCTCTATTAATGTTTTGGCTAGTACCTAGACTGTTATTAATAAGGGTCTAAAAATACCTAGATAGGATATCCCTAATATAAGTTTGGAACCTAGTAATATACTACCCTTAATTACTAAGCTATCCCTTTAAACTAAAAGTAAAGCTATAAAGTAATTAGAATCTAGAGCCCTATAAAGACTAAAAGACTTTAACCTTATAGCGGCCTTCCTAATATATACGTACTAAGAAGTTATAAAATCTATAGTACTATTTAGTCTTATACTTAAAGTAGTATAAGGCGAAATAGCTTTTACCTAGGAAGTATTTAAAAGGTTAATAGATCTTATCCATAAGGTATAATAAAGGGACGCATCCTATACTATTTTTAATGCGGAAGTAGACCAGAAATATAACGAAAAAAAAGCTATAATATAAGAGGCCAACCTAACTCGAACGTATAATTATCTAATTAGCAGTGTTATAGGTAAGTAGAAGGTAAGTTAAAGGTAAGTTAAAGGTAGAATAAGTTTTATATATTAAAGGACAAATGCTTCTAACCACTTCTATTTAGAGAGTAATTGCTAGTTCTTCTCTAGAGGAGAACCAGCTTCCTATATAAACCTTTTAAGACACTAGTAAAACCTTTTACCCCTATCTACCTAACTATGTCTTCTATAGAATATATATGGGATATAGATAGGACATTAATAAAACCTCCTACTGTCTTATCTGATATATACCTCCTAGGGGATTCCGTTATAATTGCCTCCTCTTTAAAGGTCTTAGTTTTCTAAGACTTCGCCTCTTAATAAACTCTTATAGAGTTCCAACTAAAACTACTAGGGAAGTTCTTTAGTGGAAAGGTACTCTATAATACGGCTTATTGCCGGTTCTTTACTAGTATAAAACCTTATTTTATCTTTTATTCCTCCACTCTTCTTCTACTATAGCTCTTTACGGTGCCTTTATAATAGAACTTTAATAATAATAATAATAATTAAATAGGATTCACCTTCTTTATTATAAGAATTTGTTATAAGCTAATCTGGAGGTTATCCCATATAATGCGTTAACTAGCTACTATCCCCATTTACCTAAAATAGGTCCTAATAATAACGTCTTAATATTAATTTCTTCTAGTTTATAAGCTGTTGTCTCTTATACGTCTTTCCATTAATAATACTATTTATCTCGCCTTTTAGCAGACTGTTTTTTATTATATCTTAGCCTTTAGCTTCCGAATCTCTAGCTATTCTTTCTACTACTACCCCATTCTCTTTTTATAATATATCTATAGGTAATAGGATCCCCATTTTATCTCTTTAATAATACTGACTTCCTATAGTGTTCTCTTGCAATAGCTTGTAATTATACTGCGCGTCCCCAGACTAATAGCGGTGTTATCCCTACTCTATTGGCACCATAGACCACTTCTATTACTCTTATAGTGGTTTCTTTAAAGTGCTGCCATTGTCATATTTATGCGCTTATATTAGACCCGTCTTATACCTATAAGATGCTATACTCTAGCGAGAATAGATCTAAGTATTCCTACTATTGTAGCTGGAAAAAGACCTATGTTCTAGTATTTCCTATTCCATCCTATTCTAGACTTTACTAACTATATTAAATCCCTGCTATTTATATATATAAGGCTTACTGGCTCTAACGCGCCATTAGGGATTTCTGTCTATATTAAAATAGTAAAAAATAGGGACGGAAGGTGTCTTCTATTGCTTATAGCCTTTTTAATTTAATAAGGGTTTCTACTGCTATAAAGACATAGTAATCTCAGATATATAGTGTCTAGGAGCGTATATGTAAGCAGCTTGTTCTTATAAATAATAATATATCTTTTTACTATAATAGTTATAATATTTCCTATAACTGCAATATTTATATAAAAATAATAATAATTTTTAAAAATTTAAAATTGGGTATTAAGTAATTAAGATAAGTAGGAAGCCTCTCGCAGAGGCTCTAAATTGTCAATTAGCAGTGTTCCTAACAATTTACCAGCTATATACTAATTTCCTAACTAGGCCTAGCACCCACCTACCTGTCCACCTGCCTACCTGCCTGCCTGCCTGCCTGCCTACCTGCCTGCCTATCTCTGCCTACCTGCCTACCTACCTACCTGCCTACCTGTCTCTGCCTACCTATCTATGCCTACCTGTCTATGCCTGCCTATCTGTGCCTGCCTATCTATGCCTACCTGTCTATGCCTACCTGTCTGTGCCTACCTGTCTGTACCTACCTATCTATACCTACCGTCTATGCCTATTGTCTGTATCTGTCTTTAGTATTTAATTCAATTTAGGGGAGAGGTTGGCCCAATTAAAGGCTCCAATTAATTCGATTAATCGATTAATTGTATTAATTCGAATTATTCTCTATAGGCGTTAGCTGGCTGTATATTTGAACGGCGGTTGTCTAGGGTACCTCCCTAGGAAGCCTTAATTCCATTTAATTCGGTAGTAGGCCAATATCGAGGCTCTGGTTCGATTCGATCAATCAATTAAATCGTTTGTAGTATTTGCTGGCTGGTTTGTTCAAACGGTCGTCATCTAGTTCTGGTAACAGTTATCTGGTTCTTATAACAGTCGTCTGGTTCTTACAACGGTTGTCTAGTTCTATAATGGTTATCTAGTTCTAACAACAGTCGTCTGGTTCTATAACAGTCGTCTAGTTCTAACAACGGTCGTCCAGTTCTACGACGGCCGTCTAGTTCTACAACGGCCGTCTAGTTCTAGCGACTATTGTCTAGTTCTGGCGACTGTTGTTGTGAAGACTCAGTCAAAAGAACAGAATCTATTGGTAGCCAGTAAACGAGAATTCCAAGACAAGGACTGGAAGAAGGTCGAGGAAAGGACACGTCTATATACATGGTGCCAAGGCTCGGCTCGGCCGAGCCCCTGACTAGGGTCTGTAACAGTGCCGTAACAGTTGTCTAGTTCTGGTCATAGTCCTCTAGCTACCGTTCTGGTGCCTCCCTAAGTAGGGAGAATATAAGGAAGGAAGGAAGGGTAAAGGTGGCATTTAAGTATATAAGGGGTATGTAAAGGCACTGTTAGGAATATAGCGGGGACCCAATGGTACTTAGGACAATTTATATAATTGGGAAAATCAAAGTCCTGCTAGGAGCCTACTAGGAAGCCTGCTAGGAGCCTACCAGGAGGCCTTTAGGATTTTAATACTCTAATAGCAATAAATGCAATAATACTAACAATATTTATTTATAGCCGTAAGCTAGCGTAATGCTAGCGTATAGCTCTAGGGCTTAGCTAATATGGCGGAAAGCTGGCCCTGGGCTCTAGGGGGTTAGCTAATATAGCAGAAAGCTGGCCCTGGGCTTTAGGGGGTTAGCTAATATGGCTAAAAGCTGGCCCTGGGCCCTAGGGGGTTGGCTAATATAATAAAAAGCTAGCTCTAGGCCCTAAAAACACTTTTAGCGAAACTAAATTTCCTACGCCACTTTCTGTTTTTCTAATATAGTAGTCTATCTAGTTCTTACTGCTCTAAGAAGAATATTAGTAAGAATGCTAATGCTTCTAGGGATAGGAGTGTTAATAATACTGCTAATAATAACATTAAGATAGAGGAGGAGGCTCCTGTTACTACTTCTAGTATTTAAGTTATTATCTTATTCTTTTTTTCTTCTTATAGAATAGCTTTATAGGGTGCCTCTCTAGTGCCTTTAGGATGCCCTAGTACTAGGAATTAACTTTATACTTTAGGGATGCCTCTATTCTTATTTTTGGTAACAGTCCGTGTAAAAGTAGTATACTACTATAATCTCCATATATAATAAACGGGTAGTGTTCTTATAGGTGCTTTATAATTTCTTAAAATTTCTAAATCTTCGCTCTGTGTCTTTTTAGTCCTCTTTATATTATTAACTCTACTATATATCTCTAGTGTTAGACTAGATACTCTTCTTTTATCCCTAGGGAACCCTTTTAAATCCCTAGGGCCCCTTCTTCTAGTACTACTACTTATTCTTAAATAGCGTCTTCTTTAGACAGTATTTTTAGTAGTTCTTATATAGATCCCTATGGCTTTCTCTTATAGAATTCTAGGATCCCTATTATAATAGCAAAACATTCCTATTTTTAATACCTGTGCTTAACCTTATAGTTTTAATTTATAGGGTTTTTCTTATTATCTTACCTATAGCATATCTGGAACCGTTACTAAATCCTAATTTATGGTCTTTAGGAAAGTTTTAATTGCTGTGTTATATCCTAGCTAAAGGTACTCCTTAGGTTCCTAACTATTATACGCCTAAAAGTATCCTTCCTAATAAACTAAAAATTCGCATTTCCTCTAACGCTATCTTTGGTCTAGAATATCTTCTATATTCTATTTTAGTTCCCTATTAATTTCGCTAAATAGGGGCGGTTTTATACTATCTCCTCTCTGGTATAACTCTAATAAGGAAACATAAAATGTATAATATATTAGATATGATTTTAGTAATTTTAATTTATAGGCTTAATTTTCTTTTATTTTCCTAACTATCTTAAAGGGTCTAAGCCACTAGTGGTCCAGCTTCTTCTTAATACATTTTATCTGGATATTTTTTATAAATAGCAAGACTTCGTCTCCTATTTTAAATTCTTTAGGTATATATTTTTTATTATAATACCTTTTTTATATAGCTTGGGTGTCTAGTAAGTGCTTTTTAAGTTCTTCTCTGCGAATTCTTATTTGCTTAATTCTTTTAGACGCTACTAGTGCCTCCTTTTTAGGAACAGTGTCCTTAATATTTTAGGGGTTATTTACTTTTACCCTAAATAGTGCTTTATAAGGGGTCATTTTTATACTACTGTAGATGCTTATATTATATATATATTGCGCTAAAGCCAACTATAATGGCTAATTATCCTATTAATAATTAATATAGTAGTGGAGGTAGTATTCTAATAACGTATTTAGACGCTCTGTTAGCCCGTCTATTTATAAGTAGAAGGCAGTACTTATCTTCTGCTGTATTTTCAATAAGAGATAGAATAAAGACTAAAATATGCTGTTAAATATAGTACCTCTATTAGATATAATTCCCCTTAGTATACTAAACAAGAGCTACTGCTTTAAAAATAGGTCTGCCAGTTCTATTGCCGTAATTATTATTATAATAGTAAAGTACCCTAAAAACTTTATATATCTATTAACAATTACTAAGATAGCATTATTAACCTCTTAGTTCTTATTTTAGTAGGGGGTAAACCTATTATAAAATTTATTATTAATTCTAATATAGGTCCCTGTAGAATAGGAAGCACTAATAACTTACTATATAGGTAATGCCTGGATATCTATACCCTTTAGCACGTATTATATCTTAATATATAGTCCTTAACTTTTTTAGACATTCTATTTTAAAAGTATTTCCTTTAAACGGCCTTAAGGGTTCTATTGTGTCACGGGACACCTCCATAACACCTTACACACGTCCACCTGTCTCCACCGACGTAGCAATAAGAGACTGACCGCAAGACGGCAACCCGATGGAAATTTGCCGGCAATCTACGGCAATCTGACGGCAATCTGCCGCATTCTGCCATATTCTGCCAAAGTCCACCGAATTCTGCCAAGTTCCGCCAGGACCGCTCCTCGAATCCTATTCTGCTCCGTGCACGTGTCAACCGAGCAACCAAACTGACGATATATACCCTTTCTTCCCGTTTTCTTGCCTTCTCTCCTCACGCAACGTCTTGATCTTATTATATAGTTCATGTATATAGCTTAATAATATCTACTTCGCTATATATTATCACCACTTATACTTACTCCGTGACATATTGGCACTATAGTGACCCCTATATTAGGAAAAAATTTACCAGCATTTTTACAGCATTTGGCGGCATTTGGCCGCCAAATATACATTTCGCGCATTCTAACGTGTAGCGTATAGTATTGACTAAGAAGCGGCATACTGCCGCATTTAATAGAAACTAACAATGTAGTGCAGCTAATTGCGCATTTACAGCCACTTAGGCAAGTAGTGCCTTTATTCTATTAAGCTTTTTTTGCACTTAATGCGCAATTAATATATAATGCCCTCCTCGCGCATTCTATATATCTTACTTACTTTAAGCAATAGATAAGCGTTGCTCTTCCTACGCGGTTATTATTAAGTGCTTATCCTACGTACTTAATAGTATTTGCTTAGGCTACGCGGTTAGTAGTATTTACCCATTCCATACAATTGGTATACTTTGCTTAGTCTGCGTAGTTAGTACCCTTTACTTATTCTACGCAGTTATTATTAAGTGCTTATCCCACGTACTTAATAGTATTCACTTAATCTACGCGGTTAGTAGTATTTACCTATTCTACGCAATTGGTATACTTTACCTAGTCTGCGCAGTTAGTACCCTTTACTTATTCTATACAGTTAGTATTCTCTACTTATTCTACGCGCCTAGTATATACATCGGGAAAATATTCGCAGGATAAGATTCAAGTAGACTTTGATTTTCGCGTTTCGCGTAATTAACATGCAATTTGACTAACTCGACACGCAATTAACCAACTTAACACGCAATTGACCAACTTAACACGCAATTTAACTTTATTAAACGTGTTAAGCTATTCGAGGTAGTACTTGGGCAGGTGGTCTTTATTAGCGAAGAGCTATACCCGATCATTATTGTTATCGTCACTATAGGTATCAATATTGGTTAAGTCTATGCTGGAACTAGCTTTATTAGTTTTTGAATCTGTGTATTCGCTCTCCTTAGACGTAGAGTATTTATCTAACAGGTATCGTCGCATATTACATTATTATTGGCGAATATGTTAAAGAAAGGAGGGTTGGTGCGATGCTGCTATTAATAAATGCTTAAAGACGAGCAAGGTAGACGGTAAGTAGAACAGGCAGGTCTAGCGGGAGAAGAGAAGATAGGTAGCTACTCATAGTTAATAAGCGAGGGCGAAGCCATCTTAAGTATACTGGCCAGCCAAATTTAGAGGGGCCCATTTTGGTGCCTAATGGTGACAGGAGCGAAGACAGTTTGCTAGAGTCTAAAGGTATGCAAGTGTGCGGCGTACCTGGGCGTACCTTGGCGTTAAAAAAGGCCAAGGGTGCCTTGCTCTGTTGCTGACATTATTGCGCCTGGGCTAGGCCAATATAGGCAATCCAGACAACCTTAGCGCTTGGGCCACCAGCCGCAGGTTTTAGGGGTTTTTGGGGCAAATTGGCCTCAGAAAACGGCGTCACAAACCACTAAAAACGGCGGCCAAGTCGCCGTCTGATTGTTTAAGGGAGTAAAATATGCAAAGGAGGATTATAAACCTAGCAGTACCCGTCTGCTTAACTGTATTAAAGAGCAGTGGTGCTAGTAAGCAGCCTATCTCTTTCTATTTCCCTGCCGTGTTACACCACCCCAATAGCGCTAACGTGTGGCATAGGTTCTGGGCGTACTTAGAAAAGGACCCTTAAAAGGCCTATATAACTATCTCTCTTTACAATCTCCACAGCTTTTTTAACTGGCTGCTTAATTAACGCTAAGGGAAAGGAGAAAGGAGGTGCCGTGGGATCAAGGTATTAAGCTCCCTCGGGACATACTAGAAGGTCTACCGCCTTGTATATAAAAGAGCGACTGGTGCGAAGCTTGATGGTTAGTTAAATAGGAATATGTACAAGGTAAGCGCATCCCAACTACTTTAAGATGTTGTATACCCCAGGCTTTGGACGTAACTAATTTTAGGGGTTAGGTGCTTAGAAAGCTAGCCAAGAAGTATAGCTTAAAGAAAACGGGGCCAGAGAAGCCCTATATATATATAAAGGACCTTATAGAAGTGCTATGGACGAACCTAATAATAACTAAAAAGAGGCACTCCTATAAACGCTATAGGATACTACTCTAGCTATATCTACAACTGGGTAGTTTTACTGTGAATTGGCCCTAAGCCCTCCTTAATCTCTGCTATTGGTATATTAGGGTTATGCTACTCCGGGACCTAAAGGGTAGGCCCTACTGTGTTTTACTAGAATTTATATTTAAATTTACAAAGGAGTACCTTAGTGTAAAAGATATATAGGTTCTTAAAGTTCTATCCTTTCCTTTTAGTTGCTACTATTTATAACGTTATAAAATAAGTACTAATGCTTGCCCGCTAACTAGAAATACCTTCCCTATCCCTAAAATTATCTATAACCTATCCCTTAGCTTTAGCCCTTATATCTTCCTTCTTAGTCTCCTCTTCGCTAATTAGGTGTTCGTAGTATATAACCTTATATCTCCTAAGAAGCTGAGCAAGCTCTACATTAAGCCAGGTTGTAATGAGCTACTATTACAGCTGAATTGGAAACTAGACAATATTCCTATGTTCCGCTGGTTAGTGAGGACTCTAAATAGCTAGACTATTTCTCTTAACGAACCTCTTCTATACTTTACCCTTGCACCCTGGACCAAAGGGCTTAGGGAGATTATTGGCTTTGCTTAGGTCTCTTGCCTATATTCGCTTAGATATGGTGCCGGAAAGGTATTTAATAAGAATAGTAAGCTCCGTTACAACTGGCCTTTCTATTAGAGCACTAAAGAGAAATATAGGTAATATTAGCAAGGCCATGCAAAACCTAATAATGCAGTATGCCGATATATAAACGTTCTTAAGGCACTACCTATTGCGACGTATTATAGTAGACATATAGGCGATTATTTAAGGCCTCTAGCCCCAAGACGCATTAATGTGGGCCGCTTATACTATAAGCTGTTTGATTAATCCTTAACAACTATGGCGGCTTATAATAGAACAATCTTTATTAGTTAATAATTATCCTACTATCTGTTCTCTGCTTAAGCAAAGAGAGCAACTTAAATGCCGTCTTAAAGGCAAAGCTATGAAATATCTAAAGTATAAGGCGCTCAATGGCGAAATTAATAAGGAAAGGCAACGCCAGTGATATATACTTCTTAAAGATGTTAAGGAGACCTAGGAATAGGAGCAACTAGTATATAATATTAAACTACAGCTTGCCGGCGTTTAAGTTAAGGTGGAGGCTAGGGTGATAACGGATCCCTATAAGGGCATACTATTAGAACAGAAGGAATTAGTTAATGCGGTTATTAGCCTACCAGGTACCACATTTAAAGAGGAGATTCGTTAACGCGATAGGGCCATTTATACGGTTATGCAATACTGCAAGGTTAAGGAAGGTGGAATGTACCCTACTACTTCTAAACTTTGCAAACGATCTAGCGGTCGTGCAATACTAGTTAAGACGATGGATAAGGCTAAGATTGACTCTCGAGTTAAAGCCTTAGAAGCAGCCAGAGTGTCAGTATATAGTAAAAAGAGGCTGAAGATATATTTTCTTTGTCTAGGCAATAAAAACCTGCCGATTAAATAGCGTATATATTTGTTTTATACCCTAGGTGATTTTAGTAAACACTTAAGCGGAAGCACCTTGCGAATATTAGGGAAGGGGAAAAGATCTAATGCAACCTCTATTAGGTTGTTTTGGCGCACAAGATACACCTGCAACGGCATGCCGATGATATACACGGTACGGTCTTATAGAGCGCTGCAACTGTTTAGAATATAAATTTACTCTATAAATAGTACAATTCTAGTTTTAACGCTAAGGATTAATTACGGCAAGTAGTCTTACTTAGAAAATTTCTTTCGTATCTTATAAGATGGGCTATTTTATGCAAACGCTAAGAAACTTTAATAGTACTAGTAGAGGTTAAACGCGTTTATATTTCTTTAAGGGGATCTCGGGCTTTATGTAAGTTTATTTCTAAATTTATACCGCGTGATCTATCTTACCTAATAGTTTACCCTGCGTACTAGTCTACCCTATATCTATTTTACCTACTAGTCCACCTTACGTACTACTCTAACGCCCCTATTATATTTCCTATGTAAGAGGACTTAGGTAAAGAGGTTATCTAAGTCACTTTACCTAAGTCGCGTTTCCTATGTAAAAGGACTTGGGTAAAGCGGGTACTAACGTCCATCTATATATAGCGGAAAACCACCTGTGCCGGAATAAATCCATTATTTAGCCAACTCAACACTCTCCCTAGCCCTTCTATCAAGTTATAACTTATATAGTACTATTCTTTATATATTTCTCCCTAGAATGCTATTACGCAGCTTAAAAAATACAGCGCTCTTAATTATGCTGTTAGTCGTTCTTTTCAGAGCGTCTAGAACTACTTTTGCTTTATATACCCCTACTCCACTAAGACTATATAATTATTTATTTCAGTACCTTAATACAGTACTCCTATAAGAAGAAAAGAAAAGTTCTAATATTTAAAGACGCTTAGCCCCTAAAAAGTATACACTAAAAAGTTTCTCCGTGCCAAAGTGTGCTCTATGTTTTAGCGCAGGGATTTAGCGTGCTTACATAATAGAATATTAGCTAATTGTATTGTATTCTGCACTTTCCCAAGACAAGTTAGTTGTGGCGCGTTCTTCTAGAAGCTTCCTTTCTTGCTTAAGCGGTTACGAGCGGGTTGGCTATTTTTGGCACTTGGTCTTTATTGGCTCTTTATTAGCTCTTTATTAGCCGTCCATTTATTCCCTCTACATTACCACCACACTGCTAATATGGACCGAGCTACAAAAGCAGTTATCGCTATCATTGATGCACAAGCGAAGCGAGTAGGCTTGGCGAGGTTACCTTTAGCTTCCTCGCCCCACTATCCAAGACGACTACTCCTCTAAAGACGAACTTCCAGCCACTCTATATCCGTTTCCATCTCACTGTACCCCCTTAAGATGTGAGTTCGTCAGTTACATAATATACGCCAAGTCTAACAGTATTAGGTGCGAGTTTTACACAACAATTAAAATCACTGTCGACGCCCAAGGCAATATATAGACGCGAAGAGTTAGAGAGCAGAGAGACTGTAAACGCACAACTTATCGTACTTCTTCGCGATATATTGCACCGACAAATACCTCAACAAATGCCTCGTCCTAGCCAGCGACACGCGGGATGGACGAGTAGAACACATACATATAGAGTTAAGTTGTAATTAAGATATAATAGATATATTTAGGTGCGGAAAGGAACAGATAAACACAATAATACTACAGTATTACTATCTTAATCCTCCTAGTACCTTGTTTGTCTAATATTTCTGCCTCGCCCTTGCGCTTCAAGCCAGGTTTAAATTTTGCCTAAAGCAATGTTGTTATAATCCCGCGCCGAGTTGACAAAATCTTCATCGATCCATCCTGGCGTACCAGCAGTAATAAGTTTGCGGCCAAATGGCTAGCAAGAGCCAAAATCGATAATGGCAGGCGTATCGTCATCGGCTTCGTTAATCATTATATTTATAGGGCAGAGGTCGTTGTGGGCTAGCTTAAGCAAGTAAAGATAGTGGACTGTGGAGGTTAATCTGTTTATAAATTTGTCGACGTTAAAATCTTATATACCATTCTCTAGTCTCTCCTTCAAGGTCATAGAATATCGGTCTAAGACGATGCCGACAATACAACTACGTTTAATTAAGCAGCCATGATAACGTATAATGTTTGGATGTGGCTTATACATTAGGAGCTCCATAATCTCTACTTCTTGTAGAATAAGCTTTGGTAATAGTCCTATACCCTAGAAGTCTAAGTGGAGCTTTGGGCCTTTTACAAAGACATTACTACTTGTTAGTATCGCAAAGTTTGTGATATTTAAGGGCGCTTTAGGGTACACATCTTTGTCCGGAAGGAGTTCTAAGCTTTCCCTAATATCCTTTAGGGTCAAATCGAACTTTCTAAGCTTGGACTTGCCAAAGTAGGCATTATATTCTTTAGTAATAAACCTAAATAACGAGTATAGAAATATCAGATTGCCCTAATCATCGTCTTTCTCGGAGAAGGCTTTGTATAGGGGGGAAAGATCTCGAACAGATATCATTTATAGTGCTTAATTAGCCATACTTCGAAAGGGTAGGGCGTCGAGAAGGTGTATAAGTGGTGATATTACTTTTGCCAGTCGCGTATTCAATCGGTCTAGGTAAAAGCAAATGTTAGCAAAGCATTAAAACAAGTTAAGGTGCTTATATCGGGCTACCTGCAGACTTCAGGCCCCCTATAAGGAGCGTTCCTATATATTTCCCTACGTGAGGAGCCAAGCGCGCCGCTTTGGCGATAGAATCGGTCTGTAATAAATTATAGACGCGCGAGGTCGCTATAGACAATGAGATAATCTCTAGGGTATTAGAGGGCCTATTAGATTAAGTTAGCAATAGAGGAAGCAAAGTTTAGAAGGTAGTAGGACCTTGGCCATTACGCAGTCTAGGAGTGCGCGGCGGTTTCGAGAACGGCGCTGGTGAGGGCGTTCTCTGTAGCAGTGCCAACAACACCTCGGGGCAACTATTCTCTAGGCTTCACTGCAGCCATAGGCCTAATAGCTACAAGCTTAGCTTTTAAATAACATAAGTATAAATTACAACGTAATAATTACGTTTAATATACGGGGTCGCTTTGCACTAGCCTAGGATTGATAATTGCTTTCGTCGGAAGTACTAATAGGGGTGGCGACGTTGCATAAATTTGCGCGCGATAGTAGGCATATAGCTAATAGTGACTTCCTACTAACGTAATAAGGCTCTAAGGCTTGTATACGGCCCTTATATATATATTATAAGTGGTAAAAGGTTAATAGTGGCGCTGTAGACAATATTCTAGTAAAGCTCGACATATGCGCAGAGTTATAGTCGCTTAAAGTCAAAGTACCCCTCATATTTTCCGGCACGGGTGGTTTTCCGCCACGCATAGATGGACATTAGGACGGTTTTCCTAGGACGCCGATTTTCCTAGGAGGATCGCCCTGGGATGTCCACATACCTAGAATATTGTTTCTCTCGCGGAGTAGTCTCTAAGGACCTATTTTATCCTAAGAGCTTTCTCCTGAGAACGTATGTCTCTTAGGAGAGTGCCATGCTCTAATTCTATCCTAAATATATTCTCCTGAGATCGCAGATTGACAAATTTTATGAGCATGCATAATGAAATTAATAGCGCGCAGAAATGGATTAAGCTTGATATATAATTGCCTAATAACTAATTCACTTGGCTAATCTATCCTAGACACCCATAAAGGCTATTCCGTCTCATCAAGTTTATATGCGGTTTGGTAGTCGTCATCACTAAGCAGCTTAGACGCTATTCTATCCCACTAGTATTGGCTTTGGTCTACTGCTTCAATCAAGACCTAGGCTAAGGATAGACCGTTTCCGTAATAGCGGCTACACCGCCTCTTTTAGAAGAGAGCGCGACTCCCATTATTTTCTAGGCCGGGATATCAACGTTACTCGGCAAGCTCTATAAGCTTTTCATCTTCTTTGGGCTGCCATTTACTTCCTACTAATGGGACACAGCATATTCTCTTCCGTGATTCATTAGGGGATGCTAATAGAGTTTTTAAAGATTACACTTTTGCAAGTGGCAAATAAAGAATTGGAACGAGGATGAGTTAAAGTTAGATAAGACTCTCCGACTAAGCGTGCGCACGGATATATATAGTTCCAGGAAAGTTCTATTCAGTCCCTAAGGGAGCCCCATTCCTAGGCCCCCTTAGGAACCAATTTAAGGCCCTAATAACTCTTTAAATGTGATCTGTTCCTGTCCCTCTTTATAAATAGATGCTAGTCCCGTTTAGAACCTTGCATATACCATAAGTTCTTATTTAGCGCTAAAATTAACGAAAAACCCACCGTGCCGAAGCTACTGTAAGGCATATTACCTAGGTGTACGGTAGGGAGCAGGCAAGCCAAGCATAAGTTACAGGAGAGTCAATAGAAGAGGACGATATGGTAAAGAGTATAGCAATAGCCTCGTACAGAGACGAACCGATGAGGAGGGAAGGAGGGCTACAAGCCCGAGGAGCTTATAAGGAGGTGCCAAGGGCTAGCCGAAGGCTAGCCTTAGCAGCCCCTAAGAGCTCCCAAGCATGCACCCAAGTAAGGGATAAAAGATCCCTTACAGCTACTTAGACCGATCAACATCTCAAGTCCTGCCTCGTCCCTTTGCAAACCTATAGTTAAAGGTAGTAAACCATTTAATTACAAGGGGTCGATTGATACTAAATATTGATATACGTATAGAATTCGAGTTCCTAAGAGCTTAAGTACCCTAATTTTTGTTTAGAACGCGGGGCATTTCGCTTCATAGGGACGGGGGTTAGAAAAGAGAACTAGTCCTATTACGGTAAATTACTAATAGATATCTAATTGGCCCTTTTCCTAAGCTAGTCTAGTTTTCACTTAGCCCTCCTACGCGGCTGCTTATATCAGCAGCTAAGGGTGTATAGATATACTCTTTCCGGAGAGTCTAGGATCTACAAAGGTAGACGATTCCAATTTGCACTTGATGGGAGGCCTTGGCGGATATATTCACTGGTATCGACGCGGGCGTCTAAGGGTCGATTAGCGTTGTATTTATACTGGGGGCAGGCGGTTTAATCGCAGACTCTTATAAGGTTCTCCGTAGTTAATCTAAGCTCACACGTAGCAAGGGCTGGGAGAAGAGAGCAGTAGAGAAGGGGGTTTGATTTTGGGGGGGTGTGATTTTTAGTAGTGGTTATTTTTAGTGGTCTCTAAGAGGGTCCAATTTAGAATGTTTTTAACCTTACAACAAAATTAGGTGCTCTATTTTTAGTCTCCTAGAAGCCTTAAACTCCTAAGATTAATTCTCCGAGGAGCCTCCAAGTCTAAGTAGCCAAGTCCCAGTAATGGTCTCCTAGTAGTCCTAGACCTAGGATTAAGCTCTAAGGAGCCTCTAGGTCCCAGGAATAGTCTCCTAGGAACTCAAGGCTCCTAGGAGAACTTATAAGCTTTACAGTATATAGAATTAAACGAGCAACTTTGTTGTAGATCTATGGAAATCAAGTGATATATATACATAAGAAAGGTGTAGGAATAAGATAAAAGGGGAGACTAATATGTAGTCGAAACGGGGTAATATAAGATATACAAGGTATACGAGGGTAGTGCTAACGCTAGTAAATAGGGTAATATGCAAGGTCTAGTAGTCGGTTACAGAACTAGTCTTTTAGGAGCCTTGGGTTCCTAGGGAACATATTCTTAGGAGTTCCACAGCACCCCACAACGGAATAATTATTTCCCCTAGGATCGCATCCCTCCTAGGATCGGCCCTCCTGGGATCGGCCCTCCTTAGATCGGCCCGCCTGGGCCAAGAGCCCTCCTAGACCAAGAGCCTCCTAAAAGCTCTACCCAGATAGGAACAGCCTGCAAAAATTATACGGCTAAAGAAATATGCTGCCTATAGAAAGTATACGGCCGCAGCGCCTGGGAGTAACTTATGGCCTAGGAGTATTACCCTAAGAGTAATTTATTTCTAGTAGCCTTTCCTATTATATAGCCCTATTATTTTTGGCAAAATATCTAACAGCATTTAAGCTCTTGGCCGGGGCATCTGGAGGGGAAATATCCTCTTGGGATGGTTACTAACTAAACCCATAGTGGAATAGCCTGCTTGGCGCTGTGTACCGCCACCAACTATTGACAAGAATAAATATAAAGAAAGAGAAAGGGTAGCTAAATTCTAAACGTATATCTGCCCATATGCCAAAAGGGCGTGCGTTCTGTAGAGCTAAGTGTAGGACTACAAATTATCAAACTGACCTCCTCCCATAAAATCACGATAAAATTCTACATTCGCAGTACCATGATGACTGGCAAATACTATATGCAGGACATTTTTAATCCACAATTCTGCAATTAGGTTTTCAGCCAGGCAGGTATTATAAAGAATAACATAAGCTAGCTAATAGGTAGAAACACAGAATTGGACAAGTAATCTGTTTTATTCAAGGTGGCTCTAAGAGCCCTAATATACATAAGAAAATTGACCTCCTACAGGGGTCCCTAGAGAGTGATAATACAGGTTGAAACTATACTGATACTGTTGTCAAACAGCACCCGTTGCACCTCTGTAGTAAGGCTACCTCTATGGCCAATATAGGTCGAGTGGAGTTTGATTATTTAGATCGCGCTGATGTTATCGCTAAACTTTTAAAGCTTCTGAATCGAACTCCTATTATAATACTGTAGAGTCCTGATAGGCTTTCGTTTGTAAATAAGGTTGACTGGTAAATAGGGCTGTTAATTAAGCTTAGTTAATTGGGCGGACTAGTCGTTAGGTTTAACTAGTTAATGGGTTTAACTAGTAAATAGGCTGACTAGTTATTGGGGTTACTGGTAAATTGGCTAACTAGTTAATGGGTTTGACTAGTAAATAGGCTAACTAGTTACTGGGTTTGACCGGTAAATGGGCAGCCAAGGACGGGTGCAAATCTTAAGCTCTGCGCTTGCACTCGCAAGTGGAAGGTAGCAGTTATCTCGTACCTAGACCTTCTACTGAAGTTTATCCACAGCGCTAAACTGCATTAAGAAAACCTTTGTTAGAAGGTCTGGGACGCGATTTGAATTTTATATAGTATATGTGGGGTAAAAGCATACTAAAATACACCTTTTCTAAGCCAAATTCTCTTAATACCTATAACACCCTAAGCTATTTCAAATGGCTAGAATAACTAAATTGAACCTGCTGAAAAAAGATAGGCCGTCCTTTTTGCCTGATTCCGAACCGTTGTTACGTCGTTGCGTGTGACGTTAAGCTGTAACCGCCACTCCCGAACGTTAATTACTGCAGCGGTACTCTTACCGCATCCAAGACACTTAAACTGACAAGCTAGAATTAGGAAGTAGTTAGAATTCGCGCATATTTCTATCTGCTTACGAACGGCTTATTATGGTTTTCTTATCGACCGCAACTCGCTTCCAGATAAGAGCCTCCCACATCAAAATATCGTCTTTGTATACAAATTCTCATACAAATCAAATATAATCATATGCGCATACCTTCTTAACTCTATTTCCTTACCATGAGCCCAAGGCTTCCTCCATACCGTGTCTAGCAGATCTGCGTCGCCTTATACTACGGCTGGGCAGTTAAATGGATTGTTGCAGCCACTCAAATACATAAAACGACGATATACCGTATCAGAACATCTTTGGATGTATAGGGGACTCCTTACCTACTAAGCCTTGCTAGAATAGGGAGGCCTTAAGTTCTTACTACTTTGCATAAGAATGTACGTGATAATTAATGTTATAGTGTTTGGTTAATTTCTAACCGATTTTAATAGGCTCTCCTTGCATTTCTTACTAATCGGCCAACTGCCTTCCTTAATGAAATGGCCTGGTTTCTATATGACGAATTTAATATAATTATAGGCCTCTTAACCATCTAGAAGACACTTTCACGCGTTTGGTAGAGTAGGAAGGTAGTATAAAGAAAAGCGCTTAAGCGGGCAGAGGATCTACGTTCCCTATAAAAGGGACGCCAGATTACATGGGATATTTACCAGTTAGTGTTTATTAATAAATTAGGAGCCAATGAGAGAACTAGGTATAGGAAGTTTAGGTAGAGCCCTATCAATCTACCTACAATTAAGGTCTCTTTAATTCGACGCTCTAAGCGGTAGAGTATACTACCAGCCTACACCTATAATGGCTTCCTTAAGGGGACGTTAATATATTAAGGCTCTATTACTGCTGAAATATTTAACGCTTAGATTAAGGCTATAGTTCTACCATAGTGTGTACCTAGTACAATCTTAATTATGGATAACGCATCAATTTACAGAAACCAGGTAGGGGAGTTAAATTGGGTAAGTATATATATATAAAAGTTAATAGGAAGCAGGAGCTCTAAACCCTCTATAAGAGAGCTAGCGTCTATATAGAGTATCTGCCACTATATTCTCCAGAGTTTAACCTAATTAAGCTTGCTTTTCATGACCTTAAGACGTGGGTTTAACGCAATATTCACAGTCTTGGTAACTATATAGACTTTAGAAGCTTTTTAAGATTTAGTATATAAAATATAGGCGATTATATAGCTGCGCAATTGTATTTCCAGCACGTAGGTTATCTAGTAGTTAACTAGTTAGTTTCTTATATATATAATTAGTATAAAAGACACTAGAAGAATATAAAGCCTACCCAAATTTAAACTTCCTATAAGCCCTTAGGTCTTGTTAAAGCTTTAATAGGGCACCTCCCTTAAAGCCAAGGTCTTCCTATATGCTATTACTAATTTCGTTCTTATTCCGCAAGGCCTCCAAGTCGTAATTATTTTTAAGCAGGGTGTCAGCAATATAATTAAGCTTAGTAATTAGCTCTACCGAGCTCCAATATGGCTGCGTTTAAAGCTAGTTAAAGTAGTCGCGAAGCTCTACGGTAGGATTAAGCCTGGGCGCAATTGGGCTTATTAGAGGCTCTACTACTTAATTTAAATCGTCCGGCTTTACTAGGGGAGGTTACTAGGGAGGTTGTTAAGGTATAACAGGCTGCTGATATAGGTAAGGAGCGTACTATATATGCTGCAGGTGTTAATATTAAGCAGGGTATAGTTGGTAAGGGGTATAAGGGGGGAAGTTCGTTGGATGATTGAGCACGGCCTTTGTCTATCGCGCCCTTATCGCACTGTCCTTTTGGCTTAATAGGATCGCAATTTAAGTAGGAGGCTTATTAGCAGTAGCCTTCCCCTTAAGGATCTCGTTCCCCTATAATATTATTATAGTTCCATTAATTGGGTGGTAATCTACTGGGTAATCTAGGTTGCCATTAACCTAGCAAGTACACCTACTATTCCAGCATGCGCTAGTTCTGCATTCCTATTAAAATGTAATTAGTGGGCCTCCGTTCTTAGCCATAATTTTATTTAGCATGGTGCTAGGTAGATTTAGGCGTTAAATGGCAGTAGCACTGCCACTAGAGGCCTTTCCTTTCTTACTTTAGCTAGTTATGGCCTCTATAAGTGTTTCTAGTTGAGTACTAAGAGCCTGCGTCACATGGCCTTCTAGCGAATTTAATAAATCTAACGTTGTAGAGAGCTCCAAAAGTGTTACGGTAGCCTCTACTTTTAAGCCCTTCCTTTTGTCACTGTGCTAGGCGTCTAAGACAGAATCCATAGCTTAGATATCTTTATGGCTATATAAATCCATAATAACTTCATCTTTTTTGGTACCCCGATCATAGGAAGCTGCAGCTTAAATTAAGGCAATAGGCTTAAATCGCCTTAGGTGTTTTGCTCAAACTTTGTCAATCCAGGCGATTAATTGAAAGTATACAAAACCTCCATATATATGCACTCTTTTGGCAGTATTCGCAAGCGGTATTGCTCCTACTACTGTACGCTAAGTAAGAGTATATTAAATGATCTCTAAATCTACCTCTGGCTCTGGTTCCTGTATTGCATCTAATTTAAATATAGCCTCAGATAATACTGAGGGAGACTTCTTTTTTGCAGCAGCTTCGGTAGCTTAACGTTCTGCTAGTATTATACGCAGCGATTTATATACTGGTTGAGGAGGTGGCTTTTTATAAGGCTTTGGCTTCTTTAATGTCTTCTTCCTAGCCTGTTTAAAAGATCGCTAAGAGGATACTTCCTTATTCTCTACTACCTTTCTTAACCGACGTCGCCGCCGTAGTAAAGTTTGTGTTGCCAATTAAGTCACCTTGTAATTATTAAGAGGATAGTCTAGAGGTAGCATACCAGCTAGAATAAAGCCCTCCTTACCAGGGGGGATAGTAGTAAAAGAGCTACAGTTCTCATCCTTATTAATCCCAATATTATCCTCGTCTAAGAAGTTAACCTTATTATTGCTTACTTCAATGGCAACAGGAGAAGCTTCCGTGTTATTAGTTTTACCTTTTTTAGGTGTAACCTTAGTACGCGGAGTATTCTTAGTAAGAGAACTAGAGCCAGGGTAACCTTGTAGAGCGTGTTAGAGTACTAAGACCTACGACGCGGCTCGTTTGCAACGGCTTGATGGGGGTGCCATATCAACTGAAACACCTGCCGAGACTTGGTGATAGAAAAGCCAGTAAAAAATAGAGCTTCATATATTTTTAAGTGAAAAAAAGTACTGCGCATATGATTATATTTGATTTGTATGAGAATTTGTATACAAAGACGATATTTTAATGTGGGAGGCTCTTATCTGGAAGCGAGTTGCGGTCGATAAGAAAACCATAATAATAAGGCGAGAATTACTCCTAAATTAGCAGTATGCAGGTATTCGTTGCCTGCCAATTTATATTATTAAATAAGGGCCGACCACGACAACAACCATGCCAGTTCTGGAGTAACGATGGAGCTATAATGGAAGGTCAGAAGAGCTGCAGCTGGGCAGAAGCCCGCATGCATCCACTAACTCCAATCCCATGGAACAAGGGTGACTGCATGGCTGAATGCGTATTATCGCGGGCGCCTTACCTGTTCCATTGCTCGGCGGGATTGGCATTTAGGCACGTAACATTCACAAAATTAGATGGAACAACGTAACGTTGATGTGGTTTTTTCCTCTCTTTTTGCGACTAAAGCTTGGTCCACCTTTTGCAGCCCGAAGGCATTGGAGCCTAAGTGCACCGGGGTGTTTTTGGTTAGTATTGGATTGCTGAGCAAATTATATGGCATTGAGCCCCACCACTTGTCCCGCAAACAACATCACCTCTTAAATTGCAAGTAAGAGGTCAGACACCCAAGGTTGTTTCTGAGCGATAACGATGACTTAGTTGTTCTGCCCGACTACCTCCGCCTAGCTCCGCTAATAGACTTCATCTTACCCTATACTGAGGGGTAGCCGTTTCGCCTTATTTTCCGCTGTATATCACCATTCTCCCTAGCGAAATATTTTATTAGATTTATTTCTCCCTTACGCCGCGTACTGTTACCCTACCTTATTGCACACGCCGCACTTAGCATATTCTATTAAAGGCGTAAGAGTGTGCCTCTGACTCTGAAGACTTGATACTATTGCGTAAATAGGTAACCCCATTCTACTGTCTCCTAAAAGGCATAACCATATCCTCTATAGCCAAGGTAAATACCAGGACGACCCTCTATACAGTCTACACAGCTACTTATATTGTGTATAGGCGATAGTTACGTTCCTCTTCTTAAACTCGCATTCTTTTTTACCTGGTGATGAGCTTCTACTAGGTAAGCTCTTTAACACTTTGTTGTTAATTATGGTGGTTAGATAATTTGAACTTCTATTTTACTCCCTTTAATGTTCTGATAGCTGACGTGCGTGTGTCTATTTAGGTAGGCGATGACGCTCTTGCTGGATAAGACGAAATTAATATTACCCATGTTTTCCCTTTAGATAATACTAAAAGCAGGACGATATGGTTTAAAGGCTATTATCTTTCGATCTATAACGAGTAAACGGAATACTATAAAACGCACATAGTTAACAAAACCCCTATAACCGAATATGAGAATTATACGGTGCCTGCTGGGTATTCTGTTTATGTTAGAGCTGCTACCGTAAAATTTAAAGTTTAGAAGGAGATTTCAATTTATCCCCCAAAGAAATTGGTTAGATGGTATCTGTTGACGTTACTACACCAGATGGTAAAGGAGATGTCTTGTTTGTTATCTTTTGGGAATAAACTTGGCTAGCATTCTGTTGTCTTTATATTTTGACTCCTTTCCTATCTCCATAACCGGCTATTCTGGACGGCTGTTCTGAATGGCTTGGGCAATTTTGATATGCTGCTAGTGGGTGTATTTATGTACATATCCTTTATTTCTATTGATAGATTGTTAGCAGTGCCTTGTATATATTTAAAGCTTCTCCTTACCCCTGTTCTCCTTGGATGGTGGTAATGAATTAACTGCTAGCTTCTGTTGCTTATATCGCAGTGATGAGTGATGTATACTCTCGCAAACTAGCGGCTGTTGCCGCTGTTTATTAACGAAGGTGCCATTATACCCACTATTAGTGGTAAAGTCTTGCCTGTGATCCTGACCCTGCGTTTGATCTGTCGCTAATTAGTCTTGTCCGAATGCAGAGGAGTATTGTTATATACCGCGATTTAAGGATGGTGCGGGAAGTGCTATTTGTTGTAGGCCGGGCAACTAGGTCCGAGTAGCCAATCCACCAGTCTGCACTAGCGGTAATGGTTCAATCTCTGGTGTAGGTCTGTTAGAGTTATCCACCCTTCGACGGCGTCGGTCCTTACGCTGGGAGATTTTTGCTGCTTATAGTTAGAACGCTGAGAAAGTACGTGGAGTTGATTATACCACGAAGATTTCTAAACTTGATACTTATCGGTCTTTCTATTTCCAGTTTGTTTATAATGTCGACTATGTCCTCTGGCCAATCCTGCTCCTTCTTATCTTTTACTAGCTTAATAAGGCCATTAAAAACTCCCGGGCTAGATTTAGTCCAGACTTTGGTAGGGTAAGTTGTTAAGAGGGCGATTATGCTGTGAGGGTGGCTTTTATACAAACTGCGGATGGTATTAGTCCTGATGAGGTTCGTAGCCATTACAGATTTAGTGCTTTTGCTTTTGTATTCTGTCTCTCTTGGCGGTCCGAATATTAACCTAAAGTTCGCCTTTATGGTCCGTGACGAATCCAATTCGGTGGTATCTAGTATCTTTTGCTTGGTTGAGTCTGCTTAGGTCTTGAGCGTGCGAATCTTAGCTTGTACGCGTTCCCGACACGCTGCTGCAGCGCATTGGGTCTCTCGTCGGATCTTGGTCGCAGTATTGATTAATTTTGAAGTCCATATGGCAATTTTATTAGCTTAACTCGTCGCGAGATCCGCCGACTTCGCGAGATGTACTGATATCGCATTAAACCTTTTAGCCTGTTCCATCAGTGCTGAGATGGCGTGAGCGCTAAGTGTCAGCTTGGTTGCTATTATTGGAGAAGTCCGCTACTAAGTTGTTTTTGTGGATTTGCTGGTTTCTAGAAGCTAGCGACCGGTCGGCAATTTAGTTTCCAGAAACTTGTGAGGGAGAACGTTCTTATTTTTGAGGAATGGGCAGTGGGGGTGTTAATTAGTTTCCAGAAACTCCCCGCAGTTTGGAACCACCCGCTTTCGCTTGCCCTGAGCTGTGATACCAAGGTAATATTACAGGCGAAATCCGTTCGTTAGCTTCTGGAAACTAAATTATAAACCCAGTCGCCAGCATCTAGTAACATAACCCCCGAATAGGAGCGAAATGCTAGCAGATTACCTGAACTTGACCAACCACGTTCTCTTCTCAAGCATAATTGATTAGAGACGATGCAAGGCGCGGTCTATTAATAATTACCGTCATATTGAGCTTTCCCGTTTACGCATGCCACACGAATAATGTGAACCGGCGATCGGTATGCAGGCTATAAGACGCGTCGTAGACGAAATGGCATATGCCCTACGACTTAACTCCCTCCTACTCGTTAATATAAGACGTATATATAGCTCCTGCGCATAACTAGGACCGGAACTGGGCCCCAGTATGCAGCCCTGTACTTCAAGCCTATTACTTAGCTTGGAGTTAGGAGGATATTAGTATAATCTAGCACTCTAGTACTTGCCAGCTTAGCTATCCGAACGCCTCTATACCTGCAATAGCCCGCTGATAAATTTTTTTGCAGGAAATTAGCGTTCCATTCTCGTTTTCTAGGTTGTTTAAAGCCTCCGATTTTAGACCTACACATACTTTTGCACGAATCTCTTTGCTCTTTAACATTTTTAGTCTTTTGATTTGTCCAAGTTAAGGTCGAGGATACGGTATACGGTCAATCAAAGATAGTTATACGCTTGGCTCTAAGAACACTCCCCTAGCGTTTCTAATATCTACGAAATCGTGTCCCCAGCAATGTGTTCCGTGTGTAATATATAGAACGATTGCCAGCCTTTGTGTGTAAGTTTTTGTAGCTTTGTATATTGCAGCTAATCTGGCTTCTGACGCTAAAATAGAGTGAAATTAGTAATGACTGGAAGAAGGAATTCGAGAGATAACGCGATATTATTCACTCTCATTTTAAAGACTATAGGTTGATGACGGATGATGAAGAAGATAAGGCTTTCCAAAACCTTATTAATTACTGCAACGCTTGTGATGATCCGGAGAAAGTTCGATATTTAAAGGAGATGCTGCTTAACCTCGATTGGGGTAAGACCTAATGAGAGATATTTACGAGAAAATATTGTAGGAAGGATAGGAGACATTAAGATATAGAGTTTGGATATACTGCAGGCCTTGAGAAGCTCCTAGATGTGACTTAGTAATGGCATAGCGGTGCTCAATGGATTATCTCCCCCGTTACAGCTGAATGTGCAATATGACTTTTGTTCGATTCATTCAAAGGGGCATTATTGCCAGGTATGCCGTGACATCATCACTTCAAATGCTTGTTTTCTGTAGCCGGAAAACCCTCCTTCGAAGAGCGACCAAAACCTGCCCCTTACTAATTTAGGCATTCTATTTTATCACAGTTGAAACTGGGGATATCGCTGGATTCTGCTTGGGAGTAGTTTGAAGGCAGAGGAATAAACCAGGGGGAATAGAAATTGAAGCGGTTGTGGGACGGGATGCGTACCCTACAGTCGCTGGTGCCTGGTATGGCACGTGCCGCCGCGGCAAATTCTGTTCGCCGTCATCAACTGCGACGCGTTCTCTACGCCTTCACCATCACCGGACTGTTTTTCATCACTTGTCAAAAAACCATCTCGCTTGCTCAACGAATCTCCCAAGCAAACTCCCCTGTTTTGCACACGTTCTCCTCGTGGTTGGGGATACCGAAATCTTCTGCCGTGACAGTCCTGCAAGATGGCCACGCCCACCGAATTCAGCGTACCACCCATTGAGGCTGCAGATCTGGCTAGACTCCTGGAAGAAGAGGCCTGGCGGACTCCTGAGATCGAATTCCCAACTAGCGACGTTCAGCAATCGTACCAATGGTTGTGCGAAATAGAACACGACAGATTCCCACTAAGCCAAGTTGACAAGCTTTGACGAAACATTACTCAGCCCAAATACTGGGAATGCGAAGCCCGACATCTAAAGGACGCACTTAGTGAGCATATCTGGCAAAATGCTCTTCGCAAATACGACATGGACGAGATGCCTTCTACGGATAGCTAGCGGGGCGTCATAACGTTCTACACACGTCTCTTGAAGCAACACGGGCTCTCTTCAAAGCAAGTAAAGGAATGCCGACTGTCGATCAAGACCCAGACCTACTGGCAGCCCAAGGCAAAGCTTCTTTAGGAAGTTTCGGCCCTTCAAGAGACACAAATGGTGGAGAAGCACTTGGTGAAGAAAGCACAATAAGCGCGGCAGTCGAAACCAACCACTAGATCAGTTCCAGCTAGCAAGGTATCAGCCAGGATAACAAGGCCTAAAGCTAGCGACTCTATAGGGGCGAGGGTGGCGAAACGCAGGGGCAGGGTCAGCGCTAAGGCACGCTAGGTTTAACCCTTTACGTTATTATGCAATCTAGATTAACCATTCCTCTATTCTAGCACACCCCCTGTCACAAGTCAGGGTCCTAGCACCCCTTTAGTATAAGTCTACAGGTCCTCTTATCCCTGCTACCTACTAACACTCGCCCTATAATCTCGTCAATTTATTTCCCGTCTCTATAACTATGGCACCTACTAAGACTATTAATCTCTCTAACATTTTCTTAATTCTTAGAAATTTTAAGGGTACACCTAATATCCTTACGTTGTCTAAGAATTCACGATATAAGTTCACTCCCCCTGTCAATGCTCTTCCGGCAAACTGGAAGGGAGGCTAGTCTAAGGAGTAGGAGCTTACCGGCCCCTTTTTTGCCCTGACTTTTGGAGATCACTACTATTTAAATAGATGCTTTCTTGGTTCTTCTGGTAAAACTAAGACATATAACCTCTAGCTTGTTAAAAACAACAAGACTAGCATTAGCAGGCAGTATATTAGGTTTAATATTAGCCCAGTTATAAGATACCTAAGAGTGAAGACGCTGTCAACAAATCCTGTTTGTATAATCAATGGTAACGGCCGCGAAGTAGTCCTTATATAGGGATTATCTATGGAAATCTCCAGCCTAGTCACTATCAATCTTTAAACGGCTAGTTTCTGGGCATGGCGTCCGGTCCTATCGCGCGAGGAAGAAGGCAGTTGGCGAGAAAAAGCTGTAAAATTTACTAAAGAACTTCTAAACTCCCTACTAAGACAGCTCCCTAGTCTTAAGGCTAAGACAAACAAGAACCAAACCAGCAATCTTAGATTTGGAAAAGACAATGCTGTATATATGCAGAAATGGGGATTAGAAAGGAAAGGAAGTCACGCATTAGTTATAAGGGTATAGGAATTAAAGTCCAAAGTTATCTTCGCCGCTAAGAAGCTGTACTTGAGGAACTACAATAATAGCACAGTAAGAAAGGTGTGGGAAGAATTAAGAGCGGAATATAAGAAGATAATCGAGCTTGGGGAGCATGTAAGTAAACGCTACTAAAACTACGTTGCTGTTAAGTGCTGATTAATTATCCTTCTTCCAGCCAAACTTAGTAAAGGTAATTAACTTAATACCACTAGAGAGTTAGCAGCTACTATAGATGATTATAGAGTAGATCCTATACAGCCTTAACTTAATAAAACCTGACGCTTATAATGTTCCCAACTTTATGCTTTAGGTCTATAACGGAATAGTTGCTATGCACGATAAAGATTTTGCTTATTGGGACCTAAAGCCGGAAAACATCCTCATCGGAGTTAACGACGGCGGGCTTACTCCTAAGATCGCTGACTTTAGAGAATTAAAACTTAAGGCTTTAGGAAATATAACGACCATTACTGGCTCGTTATTATATATAGCCCCCAAACTCTATATAATAAACCTACCTTATTCTAAAGCCATTGATATATGGTCCTTTGGACTTATTACACTGGAACTTCTAACTAACTGGGAGCCTAACTTAGAGACATAGGGTTCTAACAGCCTGCCAAGTCCCAGATAGCATAATAACTGGGTCTATAACGTAATCCCTGTCTACGTGGTAAGTACGCCAGAGACGTTTAGGTCTATACTAAAGGGACTATTATGCAAGGAACCCGAGCAGAGATAGTCTACTAAGGAATGCTAGAAGTGGCTGCTGGGAATTGTTTCAGCAGGTATAAGCACGCAGGGAGGCACCAGCGACAGCAAGAAGCGGCCAGCGCCGGTATCTGAGGACGACGGCTGTAAAAACGTATGAAGTTAACACCCTACCTAGTCAACAATCTCCCCAGAGAGACGCAATCCCTAGGGATTACTTTTCAATAATTCTTGTGTATTTGACGTAACTTCCAATGGAGTTTTGAAACTTAAAGGATTAGCATATATTAATAGAATCCTGCCCTTACTCCTTATTCTGTATCTTCGTCATTCTGACTGTTCCAGCCGCTCTAACTCTAAGCTTACGAAGTCTTCGAAATAGTTTAACGCTGGTGAAGAGGTTATTAAGCCACATAATGTGCTTTCCTGGAGGATAGAGCCGCTGCTAAGTAGTCTTGTGCGTCTATATAAGGAAATCAAGGACGACGGCTTGTAAATTGTTGAATCCTTCTACCTCCTATAAAATGTAAGCCTAGGTCAATAGGGCCTTTATTATTGCCTTTGGCGTAATAGATCTAATCTAATACATAGCCCTTATTAGCTAGAACCCATATTTTGAAGCCTTTAGGTATTGGTTTTGATGGAATATTGACTATCTAGCTGGCCCTTCCCATGAAGCGTTGAATTATCTTATCAACAGCAAGGTGGGCGCTAGGATTATAGAGCTTACGGTAGAGGATTCGTAGGTGTTCTAAAAAGTCGTTAACACGATTAAAGGTTGATTTGGATGAGTAGCTCTAATGTAACAATTAAGCTGCTGGAAGCGGTCTTTTAAGATGTATTTTTTAACCATATAACTGCAGTCATCCTCTTTTAAATCGCCCCAGTAATCCTCAGTAGCTGATTTAATAGTAATGCCTATATAAATTTACAGTTCCTCCCTAAATGTTGAGAGCCATCCACGACGCGTTGGTGGCTCGTCCTCATCGTCAGGGCTCTGCTGTTCGTCCGTATGCGCGTTCGTCCACTCTATAAGCTTATCCATTATATCTGTGTAAAACAGATTGAACAGCGCCATTGGATCGTTTGTATTGGTATTAGGGGGGAGGATTGGCTCGCCATGGGCGTTGTAATCGTCTATAATAAAGGGCTCGAATTTGGGCAGCTGCCAAGGCTCTGGAGGTAGTTCTTTTGCTACACGAGTTGGAGGAACGACGTATTTGGTAGGTTGGACGATATCAGGGTAGCTCGAGGAAATGGTCACTTTTCAGGGCGTCCGAGTCGTTCTCACGACACTGCAAAACAATCTGCAAACCAGGATATCCTTTCCTGCCACTGTCCGCTTGAATTTGCGGTGGTCGGTGGGATGTCCCGTGGGCACGTTTTCCAAGAGGCACTTCTAATGCAGGTTAGTTTGATTTCAACCAATTCCGCACTATTTTCAAGTGCGTACCTACTGACTTCCCTTTTTATGTAGCTCTCCCCTCGCGGTACGCCATGCAGCGAAACCCCTGCCCCCGATGCCAGTAGCGCGAAGTTCTGCGTCTTCTCTGACAAATGTCGCCTCGGACATCCCAACTACTCTCTGCACATAGCGTTGGGCCGGGCATGCCGTGGCATCTCATGCGTACCAGCGTTCGCAGAGCCTCGCCCAGGCTAGGCGAAAATAAGCAAATACGATGTAGATCCAATATCGCTTATTGGCCAATAAAATATTGGTTAATATTGGGTTATTGGCCAATATGGACCGGAAAATTATATTTCCGCAACATTAAAATAAATTAAACTGATATAACTGTGTATATAGTGATCTGTTTGGTTTCGCTATATAGCTACTTATCCTAGATACTATGTAGAGGTATAGATTAGATCTAGGTGCTAGAGACACCCCCAACCAGCTAGGTATATACAGGTTACTGCTAATAATCCCAATAGTTAGCTATATGCTAATGTATATAAGAGAGAAAATTTATATATACCTAAGCTAAAATAATTGCATTTTGGGCCGTAGCCCCAGGCTTATTATCCTCTATTAAGAGAGGATCTGTTGCCGTCCTAAATCCCCCTCCCCCTGCTAGGGGTAAGCCACGGTTGGCTAGTGTAGGTGCATTATTACCCCCGTCTTATATGGTGCACTGACTAGCATAGTTAGGCCATTTATAATTGGCGCAGCAACTGCTGAAGTGACCGTCAGCCCAACAGTATGACGGGAAGGGTCGTGGGCCTAGTATAGCGCCGCGGCACCGCTAGTAAGGTTAATCCACTACCCTTCCACAAGATTATATGAGGATGGCGTTAATGTATAAGGGCTGATGCATTCCTATCTAATATAGGTGAATGCTCCCGCGTATAAACACCACATCCTGCCTAGAAAGGGCTAGAAGTGCTTAGCCCTATAGACTATACACATATGGGGCCAACTACTGCTGTCCTACAAAGAGAACGGGGGCTTGGGGGTTCTGGGCGGCGGCAGTAAGGGCTTAGGCGGCAGTAGCGGCATCCCAGAGAATAAGGGCCCTATATATATATTAGTATTCGTACAAAGCAAGCAACCAGGGTAGATTAGTAAAGGGCGAGGCTTAAGTAATACTTATATAAAGTAAGAATACTTATATGTTGGTAGTTAATGAACTAGTAGTGGTAGTAGTGGTAGTGGTAGTAGTGGTGGTTATAGTAGTAGTGCTGCTATTACTACTTCACTCGTTAATACTTAACACTTATATAAGGCAGGCAGTTAAGAGTATATTAGCAAGGCTAGAGGCTTAGGCAATACTTATACAAAGCTAGGATACTTACGTTTTAATAGTAACTAATAAGCTAGAACTGGTTGTGGTAGTAGATAGTAGCTGGGTTAAAGATAAAGGAAGAAGAGAGGTTAAATAAGGTAAAGTACTATATAAAGAAGGAGCGCATAATTATATATTGTACGAAGAAATACGTATATATATTCTATTCTATTCTGCATCTAGCTTAAAGTATTCTTTTTTTCCTTTCTTATCCGTACGATTAACTCTTCTCCATTAGAACTCTTCTATTGCCATTTAATTCTGCTTCCAATTTTTTAAGCATTTAAGTATCTTAATTATATCAACCCCAAGCTTTGCTCGCTCCTATAAAACCATACAACGTGCTCCTAAAAATACCCGCTTTGGGTTATCACTTATAGCTAGAATTAATAGAATATTAATAGCCATTAATAAGAGTCGTGGCCAATACTTACATTGCTTATCTTAACACCACCATTTAAGAGGAGAAACCTTAATATGAAGTAGGTTCTTGGCGATATAGTTCTCATACTTATCTTGGCTCTTTAGGCGATTAAACTTATTAAGGTTCTTAATAAGCTGCTTATATAGATTAAGATCTTCTTTAGATAAGGCCTTCTTGTACAATACAGTACTTAATACTTGTGGTAAAGGCTAGGGGCTTTAATACTAACTTTGATACTTATTCCAAAGTTGCTCTACTATATTAAGCGCTAGCTTTCGCCACTTCTTACTCTAATTTGCTTTGATATACTCCGTACAACGTTATAGATAAAGAATAATTGCTGCAGTATATAGCGGAGACTTATCAGACTTTAGGTAGTATTTATTAAATACCTCCCAACCAGCCTTAATCCGCTTACAGAAGAATTTATCTTCTTTATAATCTTCCTATTATATAATATTAGCCTATATATACTCCCTCTAAATATATATGCCTTACTAAGCTGTTTTTAAAGTGGTGCATAAGGAGGTCTATTTAAAAAAGTACATCTAAGATTATTGCATTATGCCCTTAAGTTATAAGAGTTGCTTTTTTAAAGATAAGAAGAAAGCCTATTATTATATAAAGCTGTTTCCAGTCTGTAGGATTCAGAAAATCATTATCTAAGCCGTATTTCTTTGTGTATTAATCTATTGCAGGCTTGTGTTAAATAGCAACCTGCAACATCTCACACCAGCTATTCTATCTTATATAATTATTAAGTGGAATTCGTCTTCCTACTAGCTCTTTAATAGCCCTTATACGGCCAGGAGAGCTTCGTATATATACAATAATATTATAGAGCTTTCCAAGGGCGCCCATATCTTAAAAATTTTCATCTTTATCTTTAGCTTCGTACGAATTAATCTGCTCAACTTTAGCCTTAAAAAGAAAGGCTTGGACAGTAAGATTAATAATATAGCCATTGCAACGGATTTGTTTATATAAAGATTTCCATGCAATAGCTTCCTCCTCTTTTATATACTTTTCAATCGTATGATAAAGAGTATTATTCGTTCCCATATTATCTAAGATAACTGCACTAAGCTTTTATATAATCCCATAGTCCTTTAATATAGGAAGCAGAGTTAAGAACTAATCATCTCCACTATAAGATTGTACCGTATGAAGAGTAAGGAGAGCTCTAGAGAGTCCTTTTAAGTTTTGCTTAATAAAGTAGGCGCAGACTCTAAGAAGAAGATGCCGATTAGGAGAGGTCTAAATATTAACTAAAAGATAAATACTTAATATTGCTAACTAAAGCTTCTTTTATATAATATCTTTTGTTAATTCCTATAATTCTTTAATCCTCTTTCTTACTTGTGTATAAGTTATTATAATAAAACCCTCTACCTCTGGATTAAGGACCTAGCAGAATATATAGAACTCTAGCCACTTAACAAGTCAAAGTGGAAGATTTCGTACGGTAATAAGGGAAATAAGGGCAGCCATAATAGCCTCCTTATTAAGAGCGTTTTTAAGTGCAAGAGAATCAACCTCTATATAATTATGTTTTGTACGAAGCTGCATATATAGATCTTGAAGCTTTTCTTTAGCACCTTAATGAACAACACCCGGGGTTTTAGAAACAGTAATCTTATGCTTCTTTATAAGATAATTCCGGAAATTTGTAACACACTTTGCGCCGTATAGTTCTTCCGTATAGTATTTGCAATATAAAATATATTACTTATCCCGGTATTTTTTTGGCTCGTTATATGGATCTTGTATATGGCACCAGATTTCGGGGTTCCTTTTATCTTTTAATCTTTCCGTACTAGTAGATGGTGTAGAATTTGATATTTTATTATTAGAAGCCATTTTATTGTATATATAATAAATATTGTAAAAGAAATTTAGAGTTGTGGGGAATGCCAAGAATTATTGGCCGATATTGGCCGATATTGGGTAATTTAGCGATATTGGCCAATACCAAATATTGGCCAATAATATTGACCGTCGGATTATTTTCGCCTACACTGGCCTCGCCTTGTAATGGTTCCAGTGAAGAGGGGCACAGAGTACAGTCCGGATGGGATATATGAGTACCAGACATGGCTTCCCTTTCAATATTGCACGAACTGTCGCGCTGGTAGAGCAGTTAGCCGGTGCGGCCACTGGTTCTACGGCATGACGCAGGCTCCGGCCAACATTCTGACGGTTCAACGTGGGGAGTAGAGCGTGTTAGGCCAGGCATATGGCATCATTGGAACCGATACTGATATCATCCTTGAGCAAGATGTTGGTGATTTCGAGTCCCGGGAGTAGAGTTCGGTGGCTCATCTTCTACTGCTTATATTGCCTGTTCCCTAGTTGCTTGCTTTCTTAACGGGTACCTGGCAGTCTTTTTTCTTTTGCTGGCGGTACTTGTTTTATAGATGACCGGTGGGCGGCTTTCTAATTTACAAAAGTTTATTAAATATAATAACCTTCACACAGTACTTCATGCGCATGCCCATTGTGGCCTTTTATTCTGAACGAATTCCCAAATCAGCCGCTATTTCTCCCTAGATGACTATCCGCGATCGAGAACGCTTTGCAAAAGACAACATTTGCTCAATACTTTACGTCCATTAAACACTTCTCCTTAATAGTTATCAGCTTCGTCGACTTGCGCGGTTAAGTAAACTGCAAGCGTTACCGGTCGACTATTATAGTAGATGTAAGTAACTAGGTATATACTAGGGGTTAATACAAAATCCACCTACAAAGTTTTGTTTATTTCGATACCTACCTCCTATAAACAGAATCTACCTCCTACTAATTAAGGCTTAATAGCTTATATAGCCTAATGCCAATCTAGCCTAGTACTGGGTGGTTGCCAAGTGGGTATAAACTCAGTGGGTTGGGTAATTGGGTGGGTCGACCATAGTAAATACCCGAAGACCCAATCACGTGGGAAAAAAAAGGGGGGGAGGTATTATGGTAGATGTTATAGTAGACGTATTGAACATATCGTATTGATATTGAAAATTCAGTAATCGATATTCAATATTGATAAGAGCACTGTCTGCACGCATTGGGACTTGGGCATATAGCTAACCAAACATCTTCTAACTGCTTTAGCATAAAAGGCAACCCGCTGTAAATTTTCTAGGATACTAACATAAGCTTTTACTGATGTCATTAATTAGAGCTAGAAACGTAGTTATTCGATCCTGGTGCAAACACATCATGTATAATGTGAAAGTGCTGGGAAGGATTAGGTGTCCATGATTCCTTCTCTCTATAGGTTTCTGCCACTCCTACAAACCGCCCTTTGCAATGACTATCTAAGCGCATCGTCCGCGCTTCCTCGCTATGGCAGATCCATCGAGATCAGCGACAGTCGAAGTAGAACCCATTGGGTAACTACAGCAAAAGATGGTGGCACGTATGTACACATTTAGGGGAGTGGCCGGATGGAGGGGTTCTGCTTGGAAGAGCTTATAAAGGGATAGCGTTCCGTCTGTAGTCGGGCAGCCGCTTGCTGAAGAGGTTCCTTTGACGAATCAGATAGCGAGCTTTCATGGGGATTTAAGGAACGGCTATCAAACAAGCAGCAAGCCTCGCTGAGAGCCTGGTAGGTAAGGTACTCGACTAGCGCGAGAGGACAACGCTCCCTCCCTGATCGAGTCACTGGTGGTCTTCCATTGAGGCAATACCGTGTACATCTTGGGCATATCTTCCTCAAGTTTGTATGGCTTCTTTCTTTACTGGTTATTCTCTTCATATATCTTTATTTTAACATGCTATCACTACCTACATCTTTCCCGTGCACGCTGGCGTGCTTGAAAAACTGGTACCTGACACTCTTTACACTCTTGAACATGTCTTTGCAAAAATATTAACGGATCCAGCGGAGGTAGCTGCCAATGCTCATCAGTGTAATAAAGACACGCATTAACAATGGATTCGTAGTAATGCTTATAGCAAATTCCGCCAGTTTCATCCCCTGGAGAGATTTGACACCAGAATTCATCTTCGGGCAGAAAGAGAAGTCGTTGCTGGTCTCCTCGAAGAGTAGATGAATGAACCTGATGAAAATCATACAGTGCCGTAAGGGTAAGGGACTTTAGATGGAGTCTACTAGCAATTTCTCGAAGAGTAGTCTCCCAGGTAGGGCCATCGCTAAGCCTGCAGTAGTAGAGATTAAGAAAACGCAGTGTAGATCTGAGGCTATTTAAAAGGGCTAGTAAGGTAGCCGCCTTTGCAGTGGTGCTTAATTCTAGCCTTTGAAGATTTAACCAGGGAGTGGCCTGCGTCAGACTTGTAAAGAGCTCATCGGTACACGATCCGTACAGCATAGTGGGGGTAAGGGAGTAACCATCAAGGTGCCCAAAGGTTAGGTCTAGCCATTCCAGTTGTACGCAACTTAAAAACATCCTTAGTAGATGCCCGTGCAATTCATTGGTAAAGCGTACAGCCTCTATCGCACAGACAAGCTTTGTAAGAAACCGGAAGGAGTTCTCGATTAAGAAAATCTGCTCCATGTAGAATGCCTGGTCCAGGGTGGCCGTGCTAATGACGCTTTGGCTGTCGCTATCGTCACCGTATGAATCGTAGGTCTCACTATCGGAGAAGCCATAAGAGGGTTGGTCGTGTTTCGACTTGTGATTTTCGAATGTGTATTCCCATAGATTTTGCAATTTCCTGGGGCTCCAGAAGGGTGAGTTTCCCACGTATATGTCAATTGACGAGAGGTTGTGGTTAAACTGATTGGCCCACCCAAGAGCTCGGAGCACGTAGGAGAGCTGCAACGCTTCTATCCGTTTGTCAAACGAAGAAAGGCGTACTGATCCCGTTTCCATCGCATCAGAAAGAGTTAAGCTGGGCCAGTGGCCGGTCAAATTGTTTTTCCAGAAGCCGGGTACATGCGTAAAGCTTTTAAGTCTTGGTAATCGCAGGATCGCCTCCTCAAATTGATCCAGGGGGGCTGGAGTACTCTTGTCTGGATAAACCCGTTTAGTCCAACGCTTGCAACCGGTCCTACGGAAGGACATTTGTTCCGCCGCACTATACGCTTGCTTGCGCAGCCGTAGACATTCCGCCTCGTATTCTTTATACTCTTCTAGTACCTTGTCGTCCATGGTGTCATCATTCTCGTCTTGATTACGTGAAGTAGAGCGGAGTGTTAAAGCGCCTGAATGGACCCCAGCCTCCATGAATTTGAACGTGGAAAGGGACACGTAATGAAGCCCTGGGCTCCTAACAAGCTGAAGTTCCTTGACGAAGTGTGAGAGCTCCTCGTGAAAGGCGATTTGTATTACATGGTCGAATTGACCGTCTTCAAGGGCGAATTCGACGCGTTTAAAACAGAGTGGAGTTGCTGCTCTCGAGAGGAACTTATCGACAAGACGGAGCTGCCTCAAGTCCTGTCGACTAAGACATTCAAGAATTATATTTAATATTTCCGGGGAAAGACCGTGTAAAGATGCCATGGATGCTGAGGAAGTCAACGCTGAGCGCAAAGGTAATACAACTTCAGTTGTTAGGAAGTGGAATTTTGCAGTCTGTGCGGGGCTCTGAGATTGAGTTTAGATGAAGGAATTCTCGTCGGTTGGAGGCGTCAAAGGCGCGCGTACAAAGCTTGAAGGTGGCGTGATATGCTGGTGTTTTTTTCAGAGGAGCCTGCGACATAGATATAGCCGTGTCTTATGGCATGAATTTGGCCGCATCGTGAAGTTGAACGATGATCGTGGTTGGGGTTTGGAAGTTTCGGCACAGTTCAGTTGACTCAGCAATTGAGCCACGCTAAACCGCCGAATAGCACCCCCACACCTAACAGTTGTTAGTTCCGGCGCTAACCACAGTTCAAAAAGCGACGCATCACAAAGAGAGCTTTTAAGGTAGAGAAAATGGGTAACTGGAACCAAGAACTGTCTTGAGCTTGGCGTTTTGGCGGTTGCTGAGTCAACTGGAGCGCGCCGGAATTCCCTAGTTCTCGCGACGTCAATCGTACAACTTTGCGATGCGGCCTAACATACGGCTATGTCTACGTCGCAGGCTCTTCTAAAAAAACATCAACATATTACACCGCCTTCGAGTTTCGTAGATGCGCCTTTAACGCCTCCGCCAACCGATGAGAAAGCTTTCACCCAAGCTCCCCGAGTCATCACGCTTTTTAAAGATATATAAGCTGGAAGACACATCAAGCAATACCCATGGACAGAATTCCAGCTTGCGCGAGGGGAATACGAGGAGTTGGTGCGTCGGCTTAGGCGAGACGAGTCGCTATTTGGATATGTTGAGGATAAGATACGGTGCGTGACCCCTAGAGAGGATAGAGGGACCAGCTGACGATGGAAATTGGACAGATATGACTATAACGGAAGGGAGAATCGTCTTATTGTTCGCATGCCGACTGGCGTACACGAGCTCTTCATTAATGGTGTTGAGGACGTAATTTGAAGTCAGCTAAAACTGATTCGCAATGGATCAGGCAGGGCAGCCCTCTTCGCGCAGAAGGTGCGTCCAGCCTATTCTACTAAAGTCTATTTCTAAGTCGACGACGCTCCACCTGGCACGATGTTAAAATATAAGCCGGATGCTTCTTTTTAGCATAAAGATGTACGATACCCTGGGGTTATAATCAAAGTCGTATATTCGCAGAAGAGGAAGAGGTTAGGCCGGCTAGCCGAAGATTATCTTCTAGATTCGAATACTAGCGTACAAGTTGTTGTTGGCCTAGACATTAAATACGGCAAGAAGGGGTCGCGCAAGGCAATGTTGTCGGTATGGCGAACTTATGTGGTCAATACTGCTAATGGGAATGAGTTAAGAGTGGTTTAAGAAGTTGCGGATAATATATACCCTATTCTAAGATACTACTCTTTCTTCTTTACTCTCTAATATTCTTCACAGACGTTCCGCGACGACTAAGGAAACCCTACCGATCATCTAGGCCTACGACTTTAACTAAGAGATTTTGCTTATAAAGAACTTGCATATAATAAGATTGGAGATAAAGATCGAGAACTAGCTATCTCTACTCAACAACTCTACGAATACCTTGATACGGCGGAGACCATAGTAGGACAGCTAGAATTACTTAGCGAGCATTTAATTGCTCCTGGGCTTAAGAAGCGCAAAAGATTAAAGACACCTCCAGACCAAATCACTTCTGGTAATAAAGTGAGGTATATTAAGCAAGAGGAGAGAGCAGCGAAGCGTATAGTAGACGATGACCCAGATTATAAAAACACATTAATAAGAAGTTCTTCGTCAGACTAAAAGACAAATTTCACTCGCAATTTATAACCATCTTATTAGACATCTTAGCATTAAAATAGGTACTTTAGCACCGATTCCTGCTTCCTTATTATGATATTAAATCATTTAGCAGTGACGTTCCGGTCCTAGTGATTTCTCGGCTGCGGAGCCGGGAGCCAATCCGTTACACGTGGCCAGGATTTGACCGCCGCTCAGCCCAGCCAGCATTCACCAAAACCTTCCATCTGCACCTTATTCGCACTCCCTCCATCTCGCCATCTCGACTTATGGGCTTATACTGCGATAGAGAAGTATTTTCTCGTACCGTGGCAAATCACGTACAAACAAGCATGGCGCCTTACTAGATACGTAAAGTAGGGCGCCAAGACTTTTACTTACAGGCGATGTTGTACCTACACTTAGGCGGAAGCCGATTTCGCTAGCAACTATAGAATCGCCCTTCTTATTATAGGCAGAACTGGTCTAGCTAACGTAAGCAGCTGGTATCAAGCCAGGGCTACAGCCAATAAAATATAGGTTCAATCCTAGACAATTGCTTATATAACACGCATTATCCATCATGCCCCTCTAGCCGTTGTAGGTTAGGGCGTTGATATCCTAATGCCTTGTTGCACCGACGTTGACCGGACAGTATTCCACGCAGTTTAACGGATTAATGGCCGCAACAATACTCGTTCAGACCTTGGGAGGCAGTAGCACTACGTATATTAGTTAGTCCCCGCAAGTATACCTAACAGAGCTTGCTTAACGTAAATATAGACGTTCCAACGTCCGAAATCTTACACGCACTAAGCCGACCACTACAGCCCTAATTTCCTCTTAACTCTCCTCTCTGCCGCTACTGTGGCTGGAGGCCTCTATATCGATATACCGTAACAGGCAATCAAAATGGCAATACCGGCCGACCGTACTACATCTGCGTCCGCTGCGACCGGAATTGCAGTCAAGGCCTATAAGATCACCACAAAGGATAGATTACATGGGACGATGACCGTGGCATACGTAGTAGTAACCCACGCTGCTATTATAGCGCCGTCAGTCGTCAGGATCGAGCGGGTGCTAAAAGTAGCATGCCTAGGTTAGGGTTTTAGACGTATATAACGGGAGAATATAACTATTTTTCCAAGTTTCAAAACGGCTAAACGAATAAGGAGAGGGCGTTAAGCCTACCCAATCCTTAATATATTAAGTTTGTCCCGTGGTTATTATAGAGTCTCTATATTTAGAAGCTGTAATTAAGTTATTCTATTTACAGAATGTAGGATATCTTTATATACACAATAAGGATAATTTGGCACTTAATGCCGCCACCACTAGCAGGGAGGATGGCCAACCCGCTATAGCCATACCCTTATAAGGAACGTTTAATTTCTTTTAATATATATAAGGGGAGAGTTCAAGGTGGGTGTAGTCGCCACTAGGTAGCATAGAGAAATAGGTAGCGTAGCAAAGGCTAAGAGGTTCCAAGCACAGCCACAACTAGATTAGATTTCGGGAGAGGGGTCCAAAACCTAGCTCCCAGAGCGGGGTCCACCACAGAAACCAAAACGGGACCTATACTTGGCTATGCACAACACAGGCATGCTTATGACCTTTAACGAGCTAATTAGCACGGGCAGGCCCTAAATACAAAACAATTCTCTACGGCACTAAAATTGCACTACACATGTAAGGAGCTGCTGGCTATATATTTATACAATAGTTGTGTCACTCTATAATGCAGAGCATTCTAGTAGATCTTATAATAGATTAAGGAATAAAAACATATGCTAATAGTATATATTCTAATGCTAAAATGTCAAACATGATTACAAGAGGCAACTAAAGTCTTGTGCTTTTACTCTAACGAGCTTTTAATTAACGTATCCTTATAATCGGGATCATCGTCCGCTATACACTTCGCGGCGATCTCCTCTTACTCAACATACCTCGCTTTATTATCGGAAGCCATCCTCTCCGGGGGTGTTTTAGATCTTTTACACTTCTTAACTCTAGGAAGAATAGAGTGTTTAATAAGCGCTCTTCGCCCTTAGATCTTGTCCTCTATAGCAGTAAGATATTGGCATAATTCTTAAGTGGATAAGAGTATATCTTGACTTTCTCCTCTAATCGCCTCCTCCGTCAGCTCTTTATAAGCAAAGTCGGATAGTTAAAGTTATAGACCTAAGTAAGTGGTAGGGTTTCCGTTATCGTCGCGAAATGCCTAGTTTAGAATCTTAGAACACCATAATATAAGAATATTGGCCTTAAACTAGAGATATATACCTCGTCTTCTATTTCTTAAATTACGCCCAATTAATCCCTATTATCGGTATAGAATACACGAGTTCGCTATACTGACAATGTCACCTTATACAAACCTTTCTTACCGTATTTAATATCCAGGCCGATAACGACCTGTATACTAGCATCCAAGTCTAGAAGATAGTCTTCCGCTAGCTAACCTAACCTCTTCCTCTTCTACGAATATACAACTTTGATTATAACGCTAGGGTATTAAGCATTATTGTGCCAGAAGGAGGCATCCGGCTTATATTTTAACTTTATACTAGGCAGAGCATTGTTAAGTAGGAAATATATCTTAGTTAATTAGGCTAGGCGCACTTTCTATATAAAGAGAGCTGCCCTATCTAATCCGTAGCGAATCGCTTTCAGCTAACTTTAAATCGCGTCCTTAACACCATTAATGAAGAGCTTATATACGCCAGTCAGCATCCAAACGACAAGTCGATAGCTTCCTCCATAGTAATCATATCTATTTAATCCCATCGTTAGCTGCTATTCCTACTATTCCTTAAGCACACGCACCGTATCTTGTCTTTAACATATCCAAATAGCGACTCGTCTCGCCTAAGCTAACGCTCTATCTTATCGTACTCTCCTCGCGCAAGCTAAAATTCCGTCTATAGGTGTTCCTTAATGTGTCTTCCAGCTTGGATATCCTTAAAAAGCGCGATTACTTAGTAAGCTTAGGTAAAGGCTTTCTCGCCAGTTAGTAGAGGCGTTAAAGGTATACCTACAAAGCTTAAAGGCGGTGTAATATACTGATGTTCTTTCAAAGGAGGCCGCGATGTAGACATAGCCGTATATTATGCCATTAGAAGGCCCACATCATAAAGTTAAATAGTAGTAGTCACGAGAACTAATCGTGGTCTAAAAGTTTCGGCACTATTTAGTTGACTTAGCAACCGCGCCAAGCTAAACACTAAGCAGCAGCGGCAGTATATTACCGCCACAACGCTATACCTAAGATAGTTGGTTCCAACGCCCACTAGTTGCCTATTTACTCTACATTCTCTATTCCTTAATCTCAAATGTACACCCTTAACGTATATATGTATGTATGTATATTCTATTATGGCCATGCACCATCTAGGGTATAGGCCGTTATAAAGCGCTAACTAAATACTTTCTACTATTAATATACATGCTCTAGTTCAGAAGCCAACTATAAAAACTATATATCTATTACCTAACACCATGCTCAACCAAGGAAAAAATAAAGGAAAGTAATGTGTTACTATTAGAAGAAAGTCAGAGTTTAGAGGCGAGCCTAAGTAAGTAGTTTTCAACGCCTTATGTCCGTAGGGTTATTCTAGCGTTATACACTTCTTAATCAGCGACGCACCAATAGAGGCACGTATAAAGGAGGCTCGCGGTATATTCGGTTAAATAATTAGAGGAATTCTTAAAAGTCTTCGCTTATTAACGTCGGCTTCTATACTCTCTGCATCTTATACACTTAAGTGTAAACGTCCGGTCTCCTTTGCAAATTCAATTATAGCTTTAACTATGCTAATGTCTGGCTTCTAGCGCTTAATTAGGCCGTTAATATTCCTACCTCCTTCTTATCTGCGTAAGTAGCCTCCTAATGCATATAATAGATCCCCAAATCGATCTCTATACTACTCTCTTAGTTTAAACCTCTGCTATATCCACCTCCTATAAGAAAAGAGGAAGTGCTATATTAATTCTATAAGCCCGCAGTCACATAACGCCGTCTCTAATATATTAATTTTGTAGAGATATTCCTTTAGAAATAACTTGCCGGTCTATAGCTATATAAGGATAGCAGCTTTAGAGCTAATTAGCTACTAGTATAATCCTATAGCCTTTCCAAGGTGGAGTACTACATCAATCTTCCTTGTAAACTTGCCTATATTAGATCTTCCTAATAGAAGCGGTCCTATTATTATCTCAGCTCTTTTTAAGGCTTGCGTTACAAGGTACCATAGGAGGCCGTCTCTCTATAGTGGCTCCTCGCTCTCCAGTCTTATCGCTACTTTAGCAAGCTTATTGGCCTTTTTATTTCCCACAAATCCTAAGTAGCCTGGAATCCAGTATAGTATAACATTGTTTAGCTAGAGCTTCTTTAAAATCTCTATAACTATTTCCTGGCAGGCTCCAGCCCTCTAGCTCTATACTAATAGCAACGCTAATTACGAGTTAGAGAATATTCTTATACTAAAAGCAGGTATTGGAAAACCTACTTAGTCAATAGCCGTGCACGTAGGGTCCCATAGCTAGTTAGCTACCTCGCTAATTACTAGGAGCTCTATTAGGTGGGCATTAGCCTACTTAAAGCCCGCCACCATTTTTAAAAGCATTACTTTAGATGGCGTAGCATACACGCCAACTCCTGCCCTACCATTGCGCACCAATATATTAACGTATATGTCGACCTGCCCTAGCTTATAGTCTTTAATAATAGCTTAAGCATGCTCTTCGTCCTTATATATTACCATATTAGGCTTAGCCACCTACGGTAGGTATATATATGGTTTAACCTCTAGCACCCCATTTACCTAGACATCCTCGCACATCTCTACTGTCCTTTAGAGCGGCGACCGGTGCCGTCTATAGAGCCTCTATCTTTGAATCATCTAATAAGGATATAATTTGCCTAGTTTATAGATTAACACCCAGAACGCGATGGCCTAGTTACACAGCCTTTACTTAAGAGGGAGCAAGCCTGCTTCTACCTCCGCTATTAGCAGAGCGACAGTGCGGAACCCCCTAATAATAGCTTATACCATAATTCTCTACGCCTGCTAGAGGAGCTGCTTTAACTCTTATATCGCAAGCGGGTACTATATCGGCAATATATAGTCTGCTACTAGTAGGACCGAGCTCTTAGCTAGCTGCTTAATACTCTTAGACTGCAGTCCCTTTAATCTATGTAACACTAGCGCTACCTTAGTGGCTTTGCCTACCTTGTCTACTAGGTGTGCCTTAAACCGTAGCTCCTTATTAAGAATTACCCTAAGGATCTTAACTTCCTGTATTAGGGGGATTCCTTTTCCTTTAAATTAAAGCGGCGTAGTGGCATCCCTACCCACTTCTTTATATCTAGTAAGGTAGATAAATAACGTTTTCTTTACTTTAAATTAAGCTCTATTAGTCCTCTCCTATTTCTTAAGTATTAGTATAATCTCGCCCTGGATAATCTGCGTATTTTCCTCCGCTATAGGGCCTATAACCTATACCGAGTAGTTATTGACAAAGGCTATAGAGCTGCTATTTCTAGGTATGCTTTACATAAGATCCGCATTAAAGAATAAAAAGAGTATTAGGGCTAGTGCTAATCCCTACAGGAGATCTACCTGTGGGAGCGCCTATACCTCTAATATATATCTGTTAACTAGGATATAGGCTTAATAATTTATACAAAAGTCCTATACCTATTATATAATCGTCTAAGGTATCTGTTGCTGCCGTAATCTCTTAATTTCCGGCTCTATAGCTATATTATTATACGCGCCCTTGACATTAAATAATACTAGAGATAGCGTCTTCTTTCCTCTCTACGCTCTAAATACGTCCTCGTAGAGATATAATAGCATATATATCGTCAACCTTTGCTTCCTAGCTCTAAAGTATGTCTTAAGTAGTAGGCTGTGTTTCTCTACTAGGTATACTATCCTCTCCACTACTAGCAATTTAAGTGCTTTTCCCAGTGTTAAGAGGAGGGAGATCGGCCTATAGTTATTTACTACTATATAGTCCCCCCACTTTGGCTTCTGTAGTAGTATAATCTTTACTACCTTCTATTTCTATAGTACTTTCCCTGTCTTAAGTGATTTGGTAAAGAGAGTAGTAATTTCACTGCTTAGTATAGGCTATAGCTCTCGCTATACCCTAGCTAGTAGGCCGTCCCTTCCTAGAGCCTTGTCTGGGCTAGCCCTAAACACAGCTACCTTAACCTCGTGTTTAGCAATAGACTCCTATAGCAATTAGTTATAGCTAGTTATAGCTTCCTCTTCTTATTTGTATAGTAGTGGGACTGGAAAGAATACCTAGAGCAGTTTTCTTATAATATTATAGTTCTCTATAACGACCTCTCCCTATCCTCCAGCCTTCTTAATTAGCGGTATTCTAGCAAACGCGGATGTAGCCTACAGATTAAGGTATTTCAACGCTTTTTATATATTGTCACTATTACCGAGGAATTCGTCCTAATAGAGCTTCCTATATCACTAAATAGTCCTATAGAAGAGCTTCTTCACTCTTACTGCGATATTATATAGTTTAGGGTTATCCCTTTCTTACCTCTGTATTGCACTATTCCTATTCCTCTAGTATATGTATGACTTCCTTAACGTTATAAGGTCTTCGTTCCACCATCTTTTTATATATAGTAATGGCTTGGCCCACTAGCAGTGTGCTTTAAGGGCTTTATTAACCCACCTATTAAGGTAGTTAACTATTTTGTCCATATCTTCTATAGGGAATCCCATCTCTTTCTATTACTCTATATCTTCTTAAATCTTGTTCTAGTTTGTATTTTTAATAAGTAGCCTCTTCTAGCTCTCCTATATGTCTATATTAACCTAGAAGCTAGTATAGACGGCTCTATAGTCTAACCTATACTTATACTTCTAGATAGCGCACTTTACTAGTTTACTTACCAGGCCCGGGGTTGCAAGTATAAGGTTAATTATTAATATTCGCCTTGCATCACTCTCAAATATAGGTACTCCTACTAGAAGCAGGCTCTAGAGTAACTAGTCCGCCATAAAGTTAATAATTGGCGCGCTTTCTTCCTACGTTAATATAGTACTAATATGACTTCCTCCTTATAGCAGATTATGCCGATTAAAGTCGCCTGTAATTACTACCTCGGTGTATAGGTCACGCAATAGTTTACCCTAGATTAGACTATTAATTATCTCTAGCCTACTAGAGAGCTCCTCTAGGTTCTCTTCCTTAGTTCTTCTTAAATATCTATCTAGAATATATACCGACACAATTATAAGTCTCCTTTAGCTGACGTGCGCTACTACTACTATAATATCTACTAAATCTACCTGCAGCTGTGTAGCTGCCAGCTCTCTAGATGCCTAGATATATAACCTAACTAGGGGATACCGCTGCTACCTACCTATTAAGACAAACCTTATCTACTAGGGGTTTAAGCCCACTAGCACTACTTCCCCATCTAAAAAAAAGCAGTAAGGCTCCTAGCCTAGAATAAAGTAAAAGTCCGCTAGCGCTTTATTATTATATAGCGTATACTACGCTTCCCTATACTTCTTTATATTCGCCTAGAGGATCCAAAGTTCTTTATTTATAGCGCTGTTATGTAAGAATCCTGTCTATCTCTTTCCTATATACTGGGCATTTACGGTATAAGGCTTAGTAAGGACCCTAGCAGTTTATATAGTATAGATTTACCGTCTTATACTAGAGATAGCCTTCCCGCCTATATATTTCATACGTGTTAGGTTGTGTATAGTCTCTAGCCCTATATCTAAACCTTCTACATTTATAGTATACTATAGGGGTATATCGCTCCATAAATAGTAATATAATAATCGCGCCTCCCCTAAATAATACGTTGTCTGACGTAAGCAGCCTCTCTACATTCTCCTTTATTGCCACTTTAACAATCACCGACGTATACTAGCCGCGCGGCCTTAGTTATCCCAGCTATTTTATTATATATACCTCTATACCATTCTCTACCCTAAAGCGCTCTATAGCTGACTTACTTACTTTTCTGCTGTCAATATCTATTACTAAAGGTACTTTAACCTAGTCCGCCTTAACTATATACCACTTAGGTCCAACAAGCCTCGCCCTAGGGATATGCGGTTTAAGCTATTAAGCAGTTATCTGCCTAAACGCAGCTTCTTTGTCTTTTTCCACCAAGAATCTAATAATGCTCGCGCTATCGCTTATTCGCTATACGCGGAAGTTTTTAAGTATAGCTCCCATAAGCCTCTCAACATCCTTTATACCTTGCGCAATAGTTTGCTTTGCTACTTTAGTAGTAGCTACCCTCTCTATTACCTCTGAACCCGCTTAGCTAACGTCTATCACTAGCTACTAATTGGGTTCCTTAGGGTTCCTAGCGCTTATTATTTATAGCAAGGTTATCTTTAACCCTACTATACCTCCACTAGCCGCTACCGATGCCCATAATTATATTAGAGCTAAGGGAGTGTTTAGTTGCGCTTACAAGGACCAGATAGCCTTTTAGAGTTTAGCATTTTGCTTTTTAAGGCTCCACTATTCCAATTTAATATCTATAAGGTTATTTCTAATACTCTCAATAATGCTATTCTGGTTTGTAATAATATTGCTCTACTATACTATAGTTTCTTTAAGGCTTTTAATAGGTCGATAAAATTTATTATAATTAATACCTCCTCCTTCACGTTTAGGTGAGGTAGAGACTCTTACTATAGGGAATAGAGGCAGTATATACTATATAGCTTATAGTCTGGTTTGTAGTGCGGTTATCTGCTGTTTAAACTATACTAATATTTAGGCTCATATTCTCAGCGACTACTAGGCCTCTTACACCTTCGCGCTTAGTTTCTTTATACGTCTTAGTAGAGCTGCTAGCAGGTCTAGAAGTAGTATTGCTAATACGCGTTTAGGGGTCAAAGCAGCCATCAGGGCTCCAGGGCTTCGTTTAATAGGCCACAGGGGCCGCCTTATAGCGGGAACTAGCTAAACAAAAGACTAGGATTCGATTAAAAGAATATCTAAAATAAATATCTTTTTCTTTTAAAAGTTCTCTCTAATCTCGTACACCCTTAATAAGGGCGTAGCCGGAGCGGGTTGGCCGCCCTCCCTGCTAGTATAGTAAAGGGGCAAGAATCTTTGCCATATATATTATTACGTTTTATAGAAATCTCTAAAATCTCTAAAGGCTAGCTGCAAGACTAGGACGGAACTAATAGAACCTACTAGAAAAGGCCTTATTATAATATAAATTCATGCTGTCCCCTAGACCCCTCTATAAAATAGAGATTATAGAAAAATATATATATAATATTACTATTGCTAAAGTAAGTTTTCTAAATAAACTTTAAAAAAGGTAATATAGCTAGATGAACACCCAAAGCATATTATATCCCTATAAACAGCTATATAGGTTGGTCAATATTTAGAAGGGAGCTAAAGTAGACATTATTCTTTAAAAAATACCCAATGTTCTATTATAAATATAGCGGGGTATTCTTTTCTCTGATGGGAAGGAGTATTAGGAAGAGAGATGGAAAGAGGGATTTGTCCTCTATCTGTCTTTAAATGCTGGCCGTCCAGCGAAAAGGCGACCGCGCGGACGGAGCTTGAATGGCCTTCGAGCGTGCTGCGGCAAGACCCCGTCGCTGCCTCCCATAGCCGGACGGTCTTGTCCCCCGACGCTGACGCTACCAGCTGGCCGTCCGGCGAGAAGGCGACCGCGTTGACGTTGCTCGAATGGCCTTCGAGCGTGCTGCGGCAAGACCCCGTCGCCGCCTCCCACAGCCGGACGGTGTTGTCCCCCGATACTGACGCTACCAGCCGGCCGTCCGGCGAGAAGGCGACCGCGTGGACGTAGCTCGAATGGCCTTCGAGCGTGCTGCGGCAAGACCCCGTCGCTGCCTCCCACAGCCGGACGGTCTTGTCCCCCGACGCTAACGCTACCAGCTGGCCGTCCGGCGAGAAGGCGACCGCGTTAACGTTGCTCGAATGGCCTTCGAGCGTGCTGCGGCAAGACCCCGTCGCCGCCTCCCACAGCCGGACGGTGTTGTCCCCCGACGCTGACGCTACCAGCTGGCCGTCCGGCGAGAAGGCGACCTCGCGGACGTAGCTTGAATGGCCTTCGAGCGTGCTGCGGTAAGACCCCGTCGCCGCCTCCCACAGCCGGACGGTCTTGTCCCGCGACGCTAACGCTACCAGCTGGCCGTCTGGCAAGAAGGCGACCGCGTGGACGTTGCTCAAATGGCCTTTAAGCGTACTGCGGCAAGACCCCGTTACCACCTCCCATAGCCGGATGGTGTTATCCCACGACGCTAACGCTACCAGCTGGCCGTCTAGCGAGAAGGCGACCGCGTGGACGTAGCTCAAATAGCCTTTAAGTGTGCTACGGCAAGCGTTCCAATCCTTTTCTACTTTTAATAGCCTGTTAATCCAACCTGGAATATAGTTATTAAATTTTTTCTATATTATGCTCATTTCTAGAGCAAAGATAAGAGCTGAAGAGTATAGTTATAAAGGTGCGTTTTTGAGTATTGTTTAATTTCTTAAAACAAAGCGCTTTATATTATAAAGAAAGCTAAATATCTTAGCGCTTTGCTCTAACTATATAATAAGTAAGCATAAAGTATCGTAACTAATAGAGTAACCAAGAGATATCTCTTACGCGTATAAGTAATTATAAGCTATTAATTATACAAATACCTTCTAATACTTCTTTAATAAGGCTTATAGCTTCTAGCCAGCAAAGAAAAAACTTCTATAGAAACTTGTATACTGCATTATCGTCACAGATATAGCTTTAGCTTTGCTATAAGTGGTATACCCAATATTAACAGGCATATTAGACTTCGGGTAGTAGACAATCTGCTATACTTTATTTATTAATCTCGCTTCTTAAAGTTCTAGGCATTAGGAGGTTATATATATTTTACTTTAGACCTTTTAAGCTAGATATTAGTTGAAGACACTTACCGGCTAGCGTCTTATACGTTCCTTTCCTATCTACCTAGTACGGGCTCTTTCCACGCTTTCTAGAATCAATAAGGAAGTTATAAAAAGAAAGATATAGAAGCCTTACAGGCATATTCTCGTTAATAGGGATGCTAAGAACAGAATATAGTAAGTCTAGCCTACATGTAATATCCTCTTTAGACATCTAGAGGAGGTATATAAATAAAGTTATAAAGAGAGAACTCTCTAAAATAACAATACTTCCAACTATCTTTCTAAATTTAATAATCCGCCTTTGCTTATCTGCTTCATCTTCATCATTAAATAACTGGTTTAGGATAGGGAGGTACGTTCTATCAAGCTTCAAAATATGGTATACCGTTTAATATTAAAGTATAATAGCTAAGCACTCTTTAGGATTATCTCGCTGATCTCCAATATATCGACAGGCCATAGCAGCAAAGATAAACAATAGGACAGCCAGCTCAACTAGCGCCTAGATTTAGTCCTTACCAAGCCAGCCTAGGGACAGTAAGCGCTGCTCTCATACCACCTCGAGCTCATACTCTAAGAAGAGAGCTATATCGTGTTCAATCATTTTCTTTGGTATATTGTAAAGAATCAGGTCCTAGTATATCCCATCTAACATCTTCTTAAAGCCAAGACAAATGGGGAGCTTTAGTCTACTTATTACAAAGACCCGTAACAACACTAGCTTAAGACCCTTGGTTTATAAAAGAAATTTAAAAATTGCTCATATATCTTCGTCTCGCTCGCACTCATCTAACGCGTCTATTACAATAACCAATTCTAAAGCTTAAAGAGGTTCCGCTTCTAAGAGTTGCTAAAAAATCAACTTCTTAAACTAGTCTTTCAGAGCCTTCTTAGAAATAGCTAGGTTGGTATTAATTGTTTTCCTAATACCTAATCTTATTCCCAGTGCATAACCCATCAGATCTATAGCGATGGTAGTAAAAAATCGTATAGCGTTGCCACGCTCTCCCTTACCTCTCTTAAAAAAGAAGCTGGCTCCTAATTGACATTAGTCAGCGAATAACTAGGCAACAGTCTATAAAATTATAGACTTTCTAGTGCCCGCTATACCGTTTAACCAAAATATAGGTTTGCTATTCCTGTCCTTCGCCCACTCCGTTATTTAACTTAGTAGCTCAGCTTATATATTGCTAAAACATCTTAAATTATGTTCTTCCATATAAGAGTTAAAGGACGCTCCTTTTACGATCGGTAGGTTAATCAAGTTGTTATCTTTAATCTCTTTATAGAGTTAATCCAACGCCTTCTACCGCCCTTCGCCGTAGATAAGCGGTATATAAATGTTAAAAATACCTAGTAGAGAGTATGCTGCGTCTTCTTCGCGTTTTATCTGGCGTTTTACTACCCACAATATACGCTTATTTACACTAAAATAAGACAAAGGCCTTTCTTAAAGGGCCTAGATGGCAATTCCTATTATCTCGTAGAGAGTTTATTCTAGTAATTACTTATCACCGAGCCGCGTTTCCTCCTTGGAGAAAAATTCAACTAATACTAGTGCAATAAGCTCTTAAAGCGTCTAACTATAAGTAAACCATCTACTTTTCCAGAATGCCGGTTTCTATCTTTAGGAGAACTGGTCCTCTCTAACAGAACCACTATCTAAAACGTTAAACAAATACACATAGCACCTAGCTGTGTCCTGGTATAAGTAAAATATAGAGTTAATAGCTTCTATAAGCTCAGCGCTATTTAATTTGTTAATACAGCAAGTATTAACCTAGAAGTATAGGAGACCGTTCTTAGCAGCTTACTTTCCGTAAAATCGGATCTTTATATAGCCAGCTTTGCTCTTGCCTGTACCTTTTATTATATCTTTAAAAGTGACCTCCTCGTTATCCGCTCCCTAAGTATGCGAAAGGATAGCATATTACGGTATCTCATTGTCAACAAACTCAATTAGGCTAAAGTTGCCATCATCTTCAGATTTCAGAAGATGCATTATGCTAATAAGTCTATTAGAGAGTATTGGAAAATGTAAAGAGTATATAACAACTTACGTTAAGCAAGCGCAACGATGTTAGCTGTCAGATATTGGAAATAGGTTAGGGGGCTAGGGATAAGCGAAATAATATAGGGCAGTGCAACTAGGTTACCCTAAGTTTTCTTCTCTTAGCGTTTAGGGCCACTAATAGCGTCGCTAGTGCGCCATAAACTTAAAGGCCTCCATAACTTACCTACGCTAGCAGGGAGGGTAGCCAACCCGCTCCAGCTATAGGGTTAGGGTGTGGCTAGAGCGGGTTAGCACCCTCCCTACTAGCGCAGCCAAAGCTGCAGTAGCACCGCTCGATCCAACTTTTAGCACTAATAAATTCCGCCATTTAAAGCGCATAGGTTAAGCTACTAAGAATATTGCCTATGCTATAATGCTAGGCATAGAGTTAATATCCTCGCTTAGTAGGGCGACTTAACAGGTTAGCGCCGGCCTAACGCCTCCTACCAGCACATTTCCCGCCTAAGGGGGGAACTTGTATTTCCTGCCTCTAGTAACAAGCGTATAACCCTTATAGAAGACAACTAGAATTGGAGTAGCGAATAAGACGTCTATATAGGCACACATCCCCCTTAACCCTCTATAAAATAGAGATATAAAGAAAATATTATATATTATATACAAGGCTATTATAACCTTACTACTACTAATATACCACTACTCTATTATACTATATAAGCTTCAACCCTTTTTTAAATTATAGAAATGATATACCCCCCAATAAGTGTCCTAATACAACTATTACATTCCAAACAGCCACATAAGTCGCTTAATAGTTAGGAGGAAGCTAAAGAATATTCCCCCCCTCCTCCTCTACCCAATTATTTAACACAAATAGCGATACCTTAAGAGAGGTCATATCCACTACTCCCTTATCCGTTTTAAGGTATTGACCTAAAGTGGAGAATAAAAGGTTATTAATAACCCAGCCTAAATGGCCCTTGAGCGTCTACAGCGCCGCTCCCGTAACGGCGTCCCAGAGCCTAACCGTCTTATTATATAAGCCTAACGCTACCAGCTTGCCATCCGGCGAGAAGGCCACTAACGTAACCAAATCTAAATGGCCCTTAAGCGTCTACAGCGCCGCTCCTATAACGGCGTCTTAGAGCCTAACCATCCTATTACCCAAGCCTAACGTTACCAGCTTGCTATCTGGCAAGAAGGCTACTAACATAACCTAAACTAAATAGCCCTTAAGCGTCTACAGCGCCGCTCCTGTAACGGCGTCCTAGAGCCTAACTGTCTTGTTATATAAGCCTAACGCCACTAGCTTGCCGTCTGGCAAAAAGGCTACTAACATAACCAAATCTAAATGGCCCTTAAGCGTCTACAGCGCCGCTCCTATAACGGCGTCCTAGAGCCTAACTATCTTGTCACCCAAGCCTAACGCTACCAGCTTACCATCCAGCAAAAAGGCCACTAACATAACTAAATATAAATGGCCCTTAAGCATCTGCAGCGCCGCTCCTGTAACGGCGTCCTAGAGCCTAACCATCCTGTTATACAAGCCTAACACCACCAGCTTGCCGTCTGGCGAGAAGGCTACTGACATAACCCCATCTAAATGGCCCTTAAGCGTCTGCAGCGCCGCTCCCGTAACGGCGTTCTAGAGCCTAACTGTCCTGTTATCTAAGCCTAACGCCACTAGCTTACCGTCTGGTAAGAAGGCCACTAATATAACCCAATCTAAATAGCCCTTAAGCGTCTATAGCGCCGCTCCCGTAATGGCGTCCTAGAGCCTAACTGTCTTGTTATATAAGCCTAACGCCACCAGCTTGCTGTCCGGTAAAAAGGCCACTAATATAACCTAACCTAAATAGCCCTTAAGCGTCTACAGCGCCGCGCTCCAATTTGCTTACACTTTTAGCTTTATTTAGATTTAAGTAGGGATATACTTCTCAAATTATCTTTAAACGATACTCTTCTCTAGGGCGAAAATAAGGGCCGAGCAATATAGCTAGAGGGGTGCCTGTTTAATTACTAATCGATTATATAGGACGAATCGCTTCGCATTATAGACAAACGTGTATAGATTAGGACTTTTATCAGCCTAGGTATAGATTAGTTAGGATTACCTAGTATACTCTAAATAAGACTTACTGGAATTTAAGCCTCTAAGGATAATATTGTAAGAATCCCTTCTAAAGTCTTTCCCATCCAGCTAAGGGCCTTAAGCCAGTGAAGTAAATTCTCCTACAGAAACCAATGTACTTAATCGTTATTATAGAGTTAAGCACCACTTCTTTAAAGATACTGGACCCAGTATATATATGCATACTAAACTTCTGGAGAAAGGTATTGCTTCACCCTAACGCTTCCTATATCTTTAGTAAGAACGCCAGGAGCGCGTAGGCTACAGACGTCTCGCTTAAGGGTGGCTAATATAAGCCATAGCGACTGATAAGCTAATTAGTTATACGCCTTAATTTACCTAAATAGAAAGATTTTCAAGCCCTTACCAGTACTGAAGTAGTCCTTCGCTAACTAATGGACTAGGTAGACTGTTTGCTTGCGAAGTGTTAAGAAAGAACTATAAGAGCCAACTAAATCTTGTAGATATTGTAAGTTATTTAATATGTCTTCTAAAAGGCCGGTAATAAATCCCATTTCGTTTAAGCCTAGAGGACGGCGGGCGAGCATAACTATATAGAGAATCTGTTTGCAAAGCCTAACCTCTACTAAGTCCCTTTTATGTTTGACCTGCCCTATTATACGCTTATAAAGAGGCTCTAGTCCCGCTGGGAAAGTCCTAAGGACAGCTTTAGTCCTACCTACTAGTACTTTTTCTAGTTCTTTACAAACTAAAGCCACCCATAAAAAGGTACCGTCTGCATATTTAGTAAGATACTTCTTAATGGATGTCTGGAGCTTACTATTATATATCTTTTAAACCGCTAGTTCGTTAACCTTAAAATTAATAAAAGATTTAACTACTTCTAAGACGTGCGATAAGTTCAACTCTAGGCTTATATTATAGCCAAGGTGGCTACAATAGAGATATTCGATGATTTTTATCTTATTCCGGCTAGTCACTACCTACTTGACCTTACTTGACAACCCAAATTAGCTAAGTAATATTAGAAAGATATTAAGCGACTAGGAATCGTATTTGTCAAATACATTAACTAATAAGTAGACTCTCGGAAGACTTAAATTATATAATATCTCTAAAAGCATTATCCAAAGGCCGTAGAGTGCATTTAACCCCTCAAACGGGCGGCTGTCGGTTTCGTTATACCTCTTTTATAGATAACAGGTTAACGCCAGGTTTTATTTAGCTAAAAGGTAGGTAAGACCTTGGACAATCCAAACGGCGTTATTTAGTTCCTGGATCGTATTCTGGTAGAAAAAGTACAACAGTACGCCTAACCTAAGTATTAAGTCTAGTCGTTGCTGTATCTCGTTAATAAGAGCTATTATTATTATCGTCTTACCTTTGCCTGGGTCGCCGTGTATCCATAGAATACTGCACTTATCATTATTCCACCACTCTATAAAGGCTTGATCGTTGAGGATCCATATATATAAACCTTTAAGTAAGGGGTTCTTACTGGTTAAGATTCTATCCTTGTCTTCCTATAGATCGGTTAGACGCCAGGCGGACAAGCATTAACTATTATAATCGCTAGTTATAGCTACGTCACGCATGGCAAGTCAGCTATAAAGTAACACAATAGAAGTCTGGTTAATCTTTTATAAGATTTTAATTTTCTAACTAGCATGGTAACCTAGCTAAGCTGATATTATTTCCAGCAAGAAGCGGGGTGCTATACTATATAAAGAAACGCTGAACTCGTCTAAGGCAGTAAATTGGAACTACTTACAGGTGCTTGACAGTCCTAGGGCGTACTGCGCAAGCTCTTCAATGGCATTCCAGATAGTTTTATACTTCTGGCTATTAAAATCGCTGAATTTGCAGATACTTCTATGGTTTGTACTAGCGATACTAATAGTGATCTCGTTCACAATCCCTAGTCTTGCGGAATCTTTATCTACAATCTGCTATATAAGGTCAGTATTATGTTCTACTTAATCCTTAGATAGGAAAAGCGACTTCGCATACTATAAAGGACTTAAAATAATAGGGTTGTGAGACATATAAGCTTACCAAGCAACCTTTTAGTCTTATAGAAGGTCCGGATCTTAAGTGGAGCTACATACTTAATCCATTGCTGCGATATATTCGCGAACTCTAGTAAGTTTCTCTGTAGTGTAGAGACAAATAAAGCATTAGTCCCGCGCCCTAATTGGAGGACCTTTAGGACATTTGCTGTATAAGTAGCCTAATACGCAGTATTAGAACCACGGTGCGGTGTTCTAAGAAACATCGCAGCCTTAATGCTGCTAAGTAATTCTCTATATTCGCTAGATCGTTTATATGCAATAATCATAGCCTAATATCCTGATTAGATAAGTCAACAGCTAACAGTCCTACAAGTTTATTTAGGATACTGTTTAGATAAGCATGAATTACTTAATAGTGGGTAAATTAACGGACATAGAGGGACTATAAGATAGAATAGATGCAGTGTCTAGAGGTTAATAGATTAGACACGTACCTTCTTCACTAGAATACCGCCTAGGCTATAGGCGATAAGGATAATTGGTCTATAACGCTCTGATTGTGATTTACGCTCTCCTTTGATTTAGTTAAGAAGCATTACTGCCTCATTAGTAATATTGGTAACGGCCTTGCTAAACGCAGTGCTTAAGTTATAGCCATAGGAGAAGACCTGACTGTTTAGTCCAGAATTATTAAGTTTTAAAGGCACTAAATCACAGAGCCAAAGGTTCTTGTTGTCTCCGGTTTAAGTATTAAGGTAGTGCCCCCCTAAGCCATAGACCGCTACAATACTGCGGTATAGTTAGGCGTACGTTCTCCAGTCCGCAAACTATACAAAGGCACAGCTCGCTGATAAATATTATTTAATGAGAACTTACTCTATATTGTTTATTACAGCTGTATTATCTTTTAGGAGAAAGAGGCCAAGCTGCTTAACCTTAGCTTCTAGGCCATTACTTAGCTCCAGCTTCGATCCGCTGCTAATCTTCTTTTTTAACCAAAATTTAATAAGGCGAGACATTATCAAGATTCCAACGTCTTTTGTGGTATGTGAGGAAATCTAACAAATATGTCGTTATATTTCTAGTGCGAAAAGCAGCTTTAAAAGGCGACGCTAAGCTAGTGCTGTTAACGAACCCCTCCGCCTAGCACATAATAAGCCTGCGCGCTTTAACCGTATTAACAAAACGATGGTTACGGAGGACGGAGCAAAAAGATATTTTCACCTCCTTTTTGGGACTAGTGGCTACCCCCTATAAGGTCGCCAAAGTTATGGGCTCTATCGCCTAAGTAACAAGATTTTAGGCAGTCTATGCCCCTAGACCCGCTAAAGGCCCCCTAGCAACCTTATGGGTACCTTATAGGGAGAAAACTGCTAGTCCCAAAAAGGAAGGGGAAATCTCCTTTTGCTCCGTCCTCCATATATATACTAAAACGTGTGGGCGAAATTTATCAAAGGACAAATCTATTATAATCCTCGTTATAGTTGTAATAAAGGTCAGTAGAAGAGTAAATTGCGTAGTAGGGCAGCCTAATATCTTGCTAACCGTTTATTGATAGACTAGCCGGTCCTGTGTGGACTTCCAAGTAGGATCTTACCGGCGCTAGCAGGGAGGGCGCTGACCCGCTTAGGCCACACCCTAAGGGTATAGCCGGTGCGGGTTGGCTATTCTCCCTACTAGCGCCCGCAGGATGTAAGAACCTTAAAATAGTACCGCTGAATTTAACGACCATTACGTGATGTAGTGCAATGTACACCACCCTGGCGCATCCGGTTAAAAGTGCGTGTTAATTACGCTAATCAAAGGTGAAAATATATTAAAGTGGCCGTGCGTATTACTTCAAAAGGCATAAACTCTGCCTTTTAATTATTAAGATTAACACGTGCTTTTAACCAAATACGCCAAGGTGGTTATACGGAGGATAGAGCAAAAAGAGATTTCCACTTCTTTTTTAGGACTAGTGGCTACCCCTTATAAGGTCGCTAAAGTCATGGGGGCTCTGTTGCCTGAGTAACAAGAGTTTAGGCGGTCTATGCCCCTAGATCCGCTAAAGGCCCCCTAAAGAGGCCCAAAACCTTAGCAACCTTACGGGCACCTTATGGGGAGAAAACCGCCAGTCCTAAAAAGGAAGGGGAAATATCTTTTTACTTTATCCTCCGTACTTATATAAAGCTAGGGCTGTACAAGCCTACTTTACATGCGCATATACTCTTAGTTTATAGCCGTTAATAAGTTAGCACCTAAGTAATCACTATATAGCTGCAACTCTACTTAGCCTCGGTTGTGCATTAGCCTTTAGGAATAGAACATAGTAATTTACAGGCTTTTGCTTAGATAGGGAGCAATACCAGCTAAAGTTAATCGTCAGCATATCTGCCTTGCCGCAGCCGTGTTTACATAGCTTAACGAACACAGCCTTATAGTAGGTTAACTATGCTCACCAAATCGTGATTTTCTGCTTGCCCTAGCCTATACAATTTCTATCAAGCACTTGCATTATAGCTTTACTAACTATACCACAGAAGAGCGTGTACGTATACAGAGTCTCTTCACTTAGCGCCGTGTTTGTTAATTCTCTATATTATTCGTAGTACCAATCTCTAGGCACTCGCAGCAGCCCAGTTAAACAACAAGGACAGGTATAATATAGACTTCAGTCGCCCGGACGAACTTAAACCCCTTGCAGATTTACACGCACTCACTAAAAAGTCAAAGCAAGAATATATTAAGAAAAGGTAGAAGTACACTTACAAGAGTAGAGAGACTATTATACTAAGAGACGTATTCGATAAGATTATTAGGTAGATCAACATTTTTAAGCAAGTGGGGGATATTACGGTCCAGTACAATCCAGTGCATACTGCGTGTTAGCGACTTAGTCAATCGAGGCACAAGCACGGCAAGAGGGTCGCGCAAGCCTATACAATTAGATTGTCTATAAACGAGGATCCAAAGCTAAAGAAAGGAAATAAGAAGAACGGAAGTACCGCTTAAAGTTATATACAATCTAATGGTCACGTAATGGCAACTTGCCGCAACTTACCGTCACGTAACAGCAGTTTACGGCAATTTGCCAGTGCCGTAATATTACCCCCCCCTCCGGAAAAGCCTGCCCTTAGGCTTTGTATGTCCGTATTACCCCTACGGGGCATTCTTATCTTTATGCTCTACTAGTAATTTGTCGTCTTCGCTATGCTAGCAATCCATCCACTTATCTAAGTACTTTGGCGGTCTAGGTTTGTTAGGATAACGGCTATAAAACTCTTATAACTTATAGGGGCTTCCTATAAAATTCCATGCGGGGTATTAGGTAGGGTCTGGATTATATCCTTTCCAACTTACGCGGTACTTTAGTATTCCTTATACAAGTTTATAGGCCAGTATTTCTTTAATTTCCTATTCGTCGTCGCCATTAACTTAAATCGGCAGTGGAGGCTTATTCTTTTGTCCAGGTAGTAGGTTATTTGTAGCTTTCCATAGCTTATCCGGTAAGAAAACAGGGTGGACTTTAATTAAGTCTAGGAGTTTAACCTTATATAAGTTGCCTTCTTTATTAAGAATCTTATACGGTCCTGCTATCTTATAGTCTAGCTTATGGCTAGGCCGTTCTGTCTTTTAGTTCTTTGTTGTAACCCAGACCTTATCGCCTTTAGTAAAGTCGGGCTCGCGCCTATGCTTATTTGCTTGCTGTTCTATTGATTTCTGGGCCTTCTTTAGGTTCTTATAGGCTACTGTCTATGCTTCTTCCAAGCGTCTAGCATACTGCTGTGCTTCCTTATAAGATAGTTTCTCGTGTATGGTCTATGGCCCTTCTGGTCTCTCCCAGTTAAAGCTTATATAGGGTAAGTATCCTATTTCTAGCTAGATAGGTGCAAACCCTATTAAGTTATAGGGTAGGGTTGCCTAAACGTAGTCTATTATAGGTAGTAGTTCGCCCTAGTTGTCCTAAAAGTAGTTAATAAAGGGCCGGAGTCTCTAGTCTAAGTATTAATTTACAATCTCCGTCTAACTATCTATCTGGGGGTGGTATGCCGTAGAGAGCTTTAGCCTAATACCTAGAATCCAGGTGAACTCGTTCTAAAAGGCTAATATAAACTACGGCCTGTAATTAGATATGATAGTATCTAGTAGTCCGTAAATTCGGTAGACGTAGTGGATATATAATTAGGCCGCCTTCTTAGCGTTAATATTCTTATAATAGGGAATTAAGAACGGGCGCTTACTAAAGTGGTTAACTAGAATTATAACTATATTATATCTATTACGGTCCGTAGGTAACTTGTAGAAATTTATAGAGATATACTGCCAGGGGCGTTCTGGTATTAGGAGTGGCTTTAATAGCCCTAGGGTCTTATCTTGTGGAATTATAAACCTACGGCAGTCGTCGCAGTTCTATACATAGCGGTCAATATCCGTAACTATTCCGGGCCAGTAGTAGCGGTCGCTAATGATTCTGCAGGTCTTATTTTTTCTAGGGTGTGCCGTAGAAACCTAAGTATATGCTTCGGCGATAAGTCAAGTCCGTAAATTCTATTCCTCTGCCACTACCAGCCGTTCCTAGTGCTTAAGCAGTCCATTTTTAAGGGACCATGGGCTAGTAGCATCCTTTACCTTTTCACGGTACTCCTGTAGAGAAGGGGCCGTGCGGTTTGCCTGCAGTAGTTTATTAATAAGGTTAAGTTCCGTGGAGTTAATGGGACATATCTTAGCGTCTAAAGGGTCTATATTTCGTTCTACCTGTATCCAGAGGTTAAGGTGCTCTGGTTATAGTAGTATCTAGGTCTATAATAAGATCTTTGCAGCCGCCTAGTTACCTAGGTCCTGTTCACACCTTATAAGAGTATCCGCACGGTTCGTAGCGCCAGGTTTATACATAATTAAAAAGTTAAACTAAGATAGGATATCCGCCTAGCGTGCCTACCAGGCCGTAAGGGCCTTAATTATTATAAAGTATTCTAGGGCCTTATAATCCGAAACTACCTTAATAGGCTTAGGGGTCCCCTTTAGCTACACACGCCAGTGCTAAAAGCTAGAGATAATAACCAGCATTTCTTTATTATAGATGTGGTAGTTTAGCTCGGCATCTATTATAGTCTTTAAATAGTATGCAATAGGGTGCTATTCTCCGTCTAATTACTTCTAAGAGAAAACACCGGCTATTGCGCCGTCTAAGGCATTAGTTTCTAGCATCAAGGGCCATTCTAGGTCAAAGTGGGCAAGTAGGGGAGCCGATACCAGCCGTTTTTTAAGCTCATTAAAGGCCTGCATATATATGGCGTTAAAGTAGAATGGCTAGTCCTTTCTAGTAAGGCGGTTAAGAGGCCAGGCGATCCTACTATAGTTCTTAATAAAGCGTTGGTAGAAGTTATAGAAACCTAAAAATAATTATACCCCCTTTATGGTCCGTAGGGGTGTCTACTAGTCGATTACAGCCGTTTTCTTTAGGTCGGCCTTAATTTTATCTATACTGATAATAAAACCTAGGTACTTTATACGCTTGACACTAAATTCCAATTTCCTAATATCGGCCTAGAGACCGGCCTCGCGGAGCTATTATAGGACTTTATAGATATGCTCCTCGTGTTCTAACTCATTCTTAAAGTAAATTATAATGTCATCCAGGTAGGCCGTATAGAAGTCGTTAAGGTAGTTAAAGAGTATATCATTTATATATCGCTGGTACGTAGCCGGTCCGTTAGTTAGTCCAAAAGGAAGTACTTTGCATTTATATATTCCGTAATAGGTCTAAAATGTAGTAAGATCTTCTAATCTAGGGTCTATTCTAATCCGGTAAAAAGCCTAACGGATATTAAGCTTAGTAAAGACCTTAGCTTTACTTATTCAGGCTAGAGTCTTATTAAGTAAGGGCAGTGGATAGCGGTCCTTACGGGTTATATTATTAAGTTTACGGTAGTTAATGCAGAAACAAAGTCCTCCATTTAGTTTTTTAGTAAAAAGAATAGGCGAGTTAAAAGGGGCTTAACTAGGCTTAATAAAGCCCTTATTTAGGTTATTAATAAGGTACTACTTTGTAGCTTATAATTCGGCAGTTAACTGCTAACGAAGGGGGCTATAATTAAGGGTGTCTTCCTTATCTGGCTCAATCTTAATCTTATAGTCGTATGGTCGGTGAGGTAGGAGCATATTGGACACTGCCTTAGAGAATACGTCCTTGAATTTCTGGTGTTAATAGGGCAGTTTCTATTCTACCAGTTCCTTATCCGTAGGCTTACTTTCCTATCCGCTAAGCTCGCTCTCCTTTTCCTTAATTAATCGATTAATTTTATACAAGCTGGTGGTAAAGGTAATAGTATTAGGTTGGACCAAGTTCTAATAGAATCCTACGGCGCCAATATAGCAGATATTAACTGGGGGAAGGTCTATAGGTTTATTTATAGACTTTTATTAGGCCGTATTTTGTAGGATAGGGTTTATAGTCTTCCTTAGCTTACGTTCTATTTTCCATAAGTTATCCTTCTAGTCTATTAGTTTGGTATAGCGTCCGGTATTCCTAGCCTTCCTTTATAGCTGCATAGGGCCTAAGTTCTCCGTGGGGGACTTGGCTAGGTTACTACTAATTTCCTAGGTCTCTGGTACGGGTGGCGTAGTATAAGTAGTCTGGGGGCGGCTTAGTATACGGACCTATTACAGGTTAAGCTGTATATCTTTCTTAAAGGCCTGGTCCCTACGCATAGCATTAGCCTGGTAAACGGTATCTATCTATAGGCGTACAAGGTTTTCCATTGTAATACTAATTTCCTTTATAAAAGAAGGTATTGGGGGTAGGGTTTTGGGCCAGATAAGCTATCTACTCCATATATTAAGCTATAAGCCTAGATAGGCTAGCCATTTTCTTTTTAAGATTATATTATGGCTTCCTAGGTCTGTAATAAAAAAGGGGACGTTATACTACCTTTATCTATTAACACAAAGGTGGATCTATAAGATAGTTATAATAGGTAGTCCTATCCGTCTATTATACCCGCGGATAGGGACTGGTTTGGGCAGTTCTTTAAGGGGTACATTTAAAAAGTTAGCCAGCTTTATAGCGCACTAGGTGTCTATTAAGGCAAAAGCATTTACTCTAGAGTCAGCTAAAGCAGAGGTTAAAACTTAATATCCATTATAAAATAAAGTATAAGGAATAGTGTAGCTTTTTCCACTAACTAGCCAACCTAGATTAATATATAACATATCAATTCCTTTTAACCCTAGAGAGGAGTCTTTCTCTAGAATTCCTCTTTTTTTGACTCCTCGCTATCCTCCTGGATTAATAGAACTTTATCCCGTTTTACCTTTATTAGGTAGTCCTTGGCGAAGTGGTCTTTCTGGCCATATAAGAAGCAAGCTCCTTAATTACTAAGGGCCTGTCTATAGGGGTCGCTATACGTCGGCCAAGTATATGCCGGACCCGTAGTAGGGCTAGCTGCGCGGCTAGCTGCTAAACTAACGGCGGGCTATACGGCTGGTGCTATAGGAGTTGCTAGTTGTATTAGGGCACTGTAGGCCGTTTTTATAGCGTTTATAGTCTGGTTTGAAGAGTTTCTGGCTTTGTACCGCTCGGCTCGTACCTTAATTTAACGGAGGCCTTAATTAATAGCCAGGCAGTAGTCCGTAAGTACCTTTAGCGTCTGTACCATAGTAAAAACTGGTAGTACGGTACGCTGTAGGTCTAGGGTAAGCTTGTTAAAGAGGTCTAGCATTAGGTCTTTATAGGGAATTTAGGCTTAGCCGGCTAGGTGTAAAAAGCGGGTCTAAAAAGCTAAAAAGGTCTCCATTGTTTTTATATTAAGGGCCTTATAATCAAGGCGGGCGTTCTATATCTTAAAGGGGTCCTTATAAATGGAAGATAGGTGGTCAATTATCTCTTCTCTAGAGAGGAAGGGGTCTGCTAAGTCCTAGGCGTATCGCAGACATAGATACGTCTATACGTCCCCACCAGTACAGCTAAAGACATAGGCCATCTTAGCTTAAGTAGTAGGGAAGTGGTCCGTATTAACCTTAAGCTTATCTTGTAGTTGAAGCTTCCAATTATCAAATATAGGGTCAGTTCCGTCTGTAAGCAAAGGAGGGTCCGCAACCTTCGCGGATCACGATAATGCTAATACTATGCGTTAGGCTAGGGTCTTAAGGACTATAGTAAGTCTTTAGGTGTCTAATAACTCTTTGCTAGGTGCAGGAGTGTCTCTAGTTTTAAGCAGCTCTCGAAGCCGCTCGATTTTGGTATTAGCTACTATGAGTTCTTCCTAGGGGGTTAAGACGGTGACTATTTCACTATTGGAGGTATTTGCGGGTCCTATAGCGGCTTTGCTAGCTGCTATATTTCTTGGCATAGTGGTAGGGGTTTTAGGTAATTTTTAGTGTTTGTTTATTTTCTAGGGGTTCTAGTCTATGCGTGTCCTATTCTTAGGTTTCGCGTTCTGTTTATGTTCTTTTGGTTCTATCCTGTCCTTATAGTCCTGGTAATGTCCTTAGGGTCCTGTTCTATATCCTTGTAGATATATTTGAGTTCCTTCTTAGGAAGAAAGAGTGGTAGAAAGAGCTTTGGATAATATTAGCGACTCAGTTAATTAAGGCATGAGTACGGCAAGAGGGTCGCGTAAGCCTATATAATTAGATTATCTATAAACGAGGATCCAAAGCTAAAGAAAGGAAATAAGAAGAATGGAAGTACCGCTTAAAGTTATATACAATCTAATAGTCATGTAATGGCAACTTGCCGCAACTTGCCGTTACGTGATGGCAGTTTGCGGCAATTTGCCAGTGCCGTAACACTGCGCTTCCCTAGGTAGGGATCTATTTTGTGTTGCAGGTTTGTATAGCACGGAGCTATTGAAAGAGAAAATAGCTAAGGCCCGTATAAATTACCGTTAATGATTACAACAAGTTTGGTAGAGTAGTAGAAGGTTTAGTATAGATAGCGGAGCTAATCTATCGCCACGCCGTTTTTAAAGATCTTTATCTTAGACAGACGTCTAAAGCCGCGGAAGAGCTACAAAGGGCCTTAATTATACTGTATATAGCCGTCTTAATCTATCTAACTAAAGCAAAACAATATCTTAAACAGGGCTCTGTAAGTCAGTACACCTCTTTATAGGCTTAGAATATTAACTAATAGGATTAATAAATAGAATATATTCTTAAGAGTAGACTCCTTGCTAAACTAGAGTTTACTATATATTTAAACAATATTCGCATAGCATAAGAAGGTGTTCGCCAATGTATAGCTCTTATTAACAGATATAGTCAGTATAAATGCTATCAAATTATCCCCATATACTAATAAGCGTATATTTAGATCAGATCTACAATTATATAGAATTAAAGTGTTTACTAGCAGATATCAATACGCCCTTATAAAGGATGGACGACAATCTAAAGGACATTCAAGACGACCTTTAAGGTAAGTAGTTTACTAAGGGAATAAAGTGCTCGCTTATAGCCCCTAGCATCCAAGCGCACAGAGATTTTACTATAGGTGTCGCCTGAACCATATATTCAACATCACAAGCAAATAAAGCAGGATGTGCTTTTAGGAACCAGGCAATAGCTTCTCTCAGACCCCATCTTTAAGAAATGGAAGAAGGAGAGTGCGTCCTCCATCCTATAGCTTCACGGAATTCCTAGGTCGGGTAAAAGCAAGCTAGTATAGGTTATTTGTGTATTAACTTAAAGCTATTATATTAAATGTTAACTTTTTCCAGCTTAATCGTAATCAAAGACGCTCTTAATAGCTTCCACACCAGCTACAATCCGCAGCCGGTCTTTTTTTACTCCTTACAGAACAGTGCTGAACCTAGGCGTTTAGATCCTGTAGCAATACTTACCAGCCTAGCTAGGCAGCTATCTTCTCTAGAACCTGGAAAGCCACTGCTAAAGCCCACTCTTAATCTCTACAAGCAGAAAGAAACTGAAGGATTTGCATCTAGGTCACTGCGGATAAAGAAGAGCCGCGCACTTATTATCTAGCTTATTAAGCAGTATCCGCTAACAACCATAGTAATAGACGCCCTTAATAAATGCAACCTAAGGAAGCGGCGCGATCTGCTTAAGGAACTAAAAAAGATTCTCCGGGAGTCCTCTAGGTTAGTCAAGATGTTTATCTTAAGTCGCGATAATCATAACATCGTCCTCTGTTTGCAGTGCTATCCAAACCTAGAGATCAAGTCTAATAGGAACAGTGATAACATTACAGTCTTCGTAAAGGATTAGGCAGAACGGCTTATTAAAGATAGAGAACTATTGCAATACAGTAATTCTTAGACGGAGATAAAGGAGCTTATTATAAAAAAGGTAATTAAAGGTGCCAGCGGAATGTAAGTTTCTTGACTATAACTTAAATTAATAGCATATTGATCTCATTTCTAGGTTCCGCTGGGCAAGTATGCAATTACAATACCTCTACTTATTTAATATGGACGCTGACATCCACAAAAGTCTTAGTCGGCTTCCTCCCGACTTAGATACTCTCTACGCAGAACTTTATAACGTCCTTTCAAATAAGCCCGGTAAATATAAAAGAATCATTTTCAGGAACGTGTTTAGTTGGCTATTATACGCCTAGAGGACGCTGAAGACTATAGAATTTCTAGTAGCAGTCTTAATAATTCCATAAAGTAGCGACAACGCAGGCTCTGTTCCTAAAGATCTGGTCCTTAAGCTTTGCAACAACTTTGTTATCTTTAACGCCCAGTTAAACACATTTCGCTTTACCTATCTATCAGTTAGGGAGTTTTTGGAAAAGCGGCAAGAATATATAACTACAGCAACTAATACTCTAGCAGCGGAAGTATATCTCTAGGACTTAACCTCTATAAATCTAAACCCTATAACCAACAAGTTTATTTCTATACGCAGCTAGCATTTAACTGCAAAGTTATTTAAAACTAATGGATTTAGCAAATACTCCAATGTTTACTAGGCTGTACACTATCAACTAGCGGCTAATAGCAGGACCTTAGGTAAACTAAAAAGCATTTTTCGGTTTTTTATATCTGGTAATAGTAGTACGCCTTGTCCTATCGGACTATAGAGTGCTCGGCTCCCTTACTTTTTAGCGAATTTTAATATTATATAGGATTTAAAGAGCTGACTAGAAGATACTATAGTAATACTAAATTTAGCAGCAGCTTAGTTTATTTTATATACCTTTAATCTTCCAGAAATACTAGAAGATTTAAAATACGGACCAATTCCGCAAGCACACTTTATAAATAAGTAGGGTTAAAGTCTTCTACACATCTTAGTACTATACGGAAGTTATTAGTTACTTAAAGTTTTACTAAACTAATATAGAAATAAAATGCAGATTACGAAAGAGGTGGTTAAGGCAGCAGCTAAGAACTAGAGTAGTAGCAAGGAGGTAATAGCACTGCTCCTTAATTAGCGCGGTAACGAAGTCAAGATTACTAAAGAGGTGGTTAAGGCAGCAGCTAGGAACTGGAAAAGTGGTAAAAAGGTAATAGCACTACTCCTTAATTAGCGCAGTAACGAAGTTAAGATTACTAAAAAGGTGGTTAAGGCAGTAGCTAGGAACCAGAGCAGCAATAAAAAGGTAATAGCACTACTCCTTAATTAGCGCGGCAATAAAGTTAAGATTACTAAAGAGGTGGTTAAGGTAGTAGCTAGGAACTAGGGCAGTAGCAAGAAGGTAATAGCGCTGCTCCTTAATTAGTACGGTGACGAAGTTAAGATCATTAAAAAGGTGGTTAAGGCAGCAGCTAGGAACTGGGGCAGTAGTAAGGAGGTAATAGCGCTGCTCCTTAATTAGTGTGGTGACGAAGTTAAGATTACTAAAGAGGTGGTTAAGGCAGCAGCTAGGAACTAGAGAAGTAGTAAGGAGGTAATAGCACTGCTCCTTAATTAGCATAGTAACGAAGTCAAGATCACTAAAGAGGTAGTTAAGGCAGCAGCTAGGAACCAGAGCGGTAATAAAAAGGTAATAGCACTGCTCTTTAATTAGTGCGGTAATAAAGTTAAAATTACTAAAGAGGTGGTTAAGGCAGCAGCTAGGAACAAGAGAAGTGGTAAAAAGGTAATAGCACTACTCCTTAATTAGCGTAGCAATAAAGTTAAAGTCACTAAAGAGGTGGTTAAGGCAGCAACTAGGAACGGGAGTAGTAGTAAAGAGGTAATAGCACTACTCCTTAATTAGCGCGGCGATAAAGTTAAGATTACTAAAGGGGTGGTTAAGGCAGCAGCTAAGAACTAAAGTAGTGGCAAGAAGGCAATAACACTACTCCTTAATTAGCACGGCGATAAAGTTAAAATTACTAAAGGAGTAATTAAGGCAGTAGCTAGAAACAGGGGTAGTAGTAAAAAGGTAATAGTACTGCTTCTTAATTAGCGCGGTAACGAAGTTAAGATTACTAAAGAGGTAGTTAAGGCAGCAGCTAGGAACTAGAGCGGTAATAAAAAGGTAATAGCATTGCTCCTTAATTAGCATAGCGACGAAGTTAAAATTACTAAAAAGGTAGTTAAAGCAGCAGCTAGGAACTAGAGCGGTGGTAAAGAGATAATAACACTACTTCTTAATTAGCGCGGTAACGAAGTTAAGATTACTAAAGAGGTAGTTAAGGTAACAGCTAAGAACTAGAGTAGTAGCAAAAAGGTAATAGCACTGCTCCTTAATTAGTGCGGCGATAAAGTCAAGATCACTAAAGAGGTGGTTAAGGCAGTAGCTAAAAACAAGAGAAGTAGTAAGGAGGTAATGGCACTACTTCTTAATTAGCGCAGTGACGAAGTTAAAGTTACTAAAGAGGTAATTAAGGCAGCAACTAGAAACGGGAGCAGTGGTAAAGAGGTAATAGCACTACTTCTTAATTAGCGTGGCGACGAAGTTAAGATCACTAAAGGGGTGGTTAAGGCAGCAGCTAAGAACTAGAGCAGTAGCAAGGAGGCAATAACACTGCTCCTTAATCAGCACGGTAATGAAGTTAAAATTATTAAAGGGGTAGTTAAGGCAGCAGCTAGGAACAGGGGTAGTAGTAAGAAGGTAATAGTACTACTCCTTAATTAGCGCAGCGATGAAGTTAAAATCACTAAAGAGGTAGTTAAAGCAGCAGCTAGGAACAGGAATAGTAGCAAGGAGGTAATAGCACTACTCTTTAATTAGCGCAGCAATAAAGTTAAAATCACTAAAGAGGTGGTTAAAGCAGCAGCTAAAAACGGGGGCAGTGGTAAGGAGGTAATAGCACTGCTCCTTAATTAGCGCAGCGACGAAGTTAAGATCACTAAAGAGGTGGTTAAGGCAGCAGCTAGAAATCGGAGCAGTAGTAAAAAGGTAATAGCACTGCTCTTTAATTAACGTGGTAACAAAGTCAAGATCACTAAAGGGGTGGTTAAAGCAGCAGCTAGGAACGATAAAAATAGCAAAGAGGTAATAGCACTGCTTCTTAATTAATATAGTAACGAAGTCAAGATTACTAAAAAGGTAGTTAAGGCAGCAGCTAGGAACCAGAGCAGTGGTAAAAAGGTAATAGTACTGCTCCTTAATTAGCGCGGCAATAAAGTTAAAATTACTAAAGAGGTAGTTAAGGTAGTAGCTAAAAACTAGGGCAATAGCAAGGAGGTAATAGCACTACTCCTTAATTAACGCAATAACGAAGTTAAGATTACTAAAGAGGTAGTTAAGGCAGTAGCTAGGAATAAGAGTAGTGGCAAAGAGGTAATAGCACTACTCTTTAATTAGCGCGGTAACGAAGTTAAAATTACTAAAGGGGTAGTTAAGGTAGCAGCTAAAAGCTAGAGCAGTAGTAAGAAGGTAATAGTACTACTCCTTAATCAGCGCAGTAACGAAGTTAAAATTACTAAAGAAGTGGTTAAGGTAGTAGCTTAAAACAAGAGCAGTAGTAAGGAGGTAATAGCACTACTCCTTAATTAGCGTAATGACAAAGTCAAGATTACTAAAGAGGTGGTTAAGGCAGTAGCTAAAAACAGGGGCAGTAGTAAGGAGATAATAGCACTACTTCTTAATTAGCGCGGCAACAAAGTCAAAATCACTAAAGAGGTGGTTAAGGTAGCAGCTAGGAACAGAAACAGTAGTAGGAAGGTAATAGCACTGCTTCTTAATTAGTATAGCAATAAAGTTAAAATCACTAAAGAGGTAGTTAAGGCAGTAGCTAGAAATAAGAGTGGTGGCAAGGAGGTAATAGCACTACTTCTTAATTAATGCGGTAACGAAGTTAAGATTACTAAAGAGGTAGTTAAAGCAGCAGCTGGGAATAATAAAAATAGCAAAGAGGTAATAGCACTACTTCTTAATTAATATAGTGACGAAGTTAAGATCACTAAAGAGGTAGTTAAGGTAGTAGCTAGGAACTAGAGCAGTAGTAAGAAGGTAATAGCACTACTCCTTAATTAGCGTAGTAACGAAGTTAAGATTACTAAAGAGGTAGTTAAAGTAGTAGCTAAAAACAGGAGCAGTAGTAAAAAAGTAATAGCACTACTTCTTAATTAGTATAGTAACGAAGTTAAGATTACTAAAGGGGTGGTTAAAGCAGTAGCTAGGAACTAGAGTAGTGGCAAGAAGGTAATAGCACTGCTCTTTAATTAGCGTGGCAATGAAGTTAAGATCACTAAAGAGGTAGTTAAGGTAGTAGCTAGAAACGGAAGTAGTAGTAAGGAGGTAATAATACTACTCTTTAATTAGCGTAGTGATAAAATTAAAATCACTAAAGAGGTAGTTAAGGCAGCAGCTAGGAACCAGAGTAGTAGTAAAGAGGTAATAGCACTGCTTTTTAATTAGCGTGGCAACGAAGTTAAGATCACTGAAGAGGTAGTTAAGGCAGCAACTAGGAACCAGAGTAGTAGTAAAAAGGTAATAGTACTACTCCTTAATTAGCGCAGTAACGAAGTTAAAATTATTAAAAAAGTGGTTAAAGCAGCAGCTGGGAACTAGAGCAGCGGTAAAAAGATAATAGCACTACTCCTTAATTAGCGCGGTAACGAAGTTAAGATCACTAAAGGGGCGGTTAAGGCAGCAGCTAGGAACGGGGGCAGTGGTAAAGAGGTAATAGCACTACTCCTTAATTAGCGCAGTGACGAAGTCAAAATCACTAAAGAGGTGGTTAAGGCAGCAGCTAGGAACAGAAACAGTAGCAAGGAGGTAATAGCACTGCTCCTTAATTAGCGTAGCAATAAAGTTAAAATTACTAAAGAGGTGGTTAAGGCAGCAGCTAGGAACAAGAGCGGTGGTAAGGAGGTAATAGCACTGCTTCTTAATCAGCGCAGCGACGAAGTTAAGATCACTAAAGAGGTGGTTAAAGAGGCAGCTTCTAACGAGTTTATAAGTTATAAGGTGGTTTAACTCCTCTATTAAACTATTAGCATTAAAGTTACTGCTAGAGTAATTAAGGCAACTACTACTAGTAGTTAGGAATAGGTCCTTGGTCTCCTTAATTAGTAGAATATTATTAGCAATAAAGAGCGATGGCTTAATATCTTACGCCTCTACAATGCCGCCAAAAATGGAGATACCGCAACTGTTCGTTAACTTATTAATAACGGTATTCCTCTAGACAAGTGAAATATCCATAGGATAACCCCTTTATAGAGGGCGTCGAAGTCTAGGTATAAAGAAGTAGTCAAGGTTCTTTTTATAACGAGTGCTATTAATGCTAATATACGGAGCATAGCTGGGCAGACTCTATTGTTCTAGGCTATAGCGTATAGTCACTCTAAAGTGGTACGGCTGCTCCTGGACTATAGTGCTGAACAAAATTACATAGATAAGGACGGCAGATTACCGCTCTCTATCGCTCAGTTTTACTGTCAAGCCACTATAATAGCTATGCTTATTAGGTATAAAGCCTACTAGTTACTACTAAAATTTTCTAATAGATTATAAGTATAAAAGATAGGCCTAGTAGTTAAGTAGAAGAGTTCCAGGGACTAAATAAGTAGTAAATAGAGGCTTTAGAAATAATAGTAGTAAACTCGCTAGCTAACCTAAGTAATGCTTATGCCTATTTATCCGTTGATCTGGTTCCTCTTTGTCACGCTTAGGCAAGTTACTAAGCGGTACTCTTTTGAAGTTCTTATATCTCGCGGAAGCTAGCAGGGAGGATAGCTAACCTACACCAGCCACACCCTTATTAAGATATACTGAATTAGATAGACTACGGGAGAGAATGGTTAATAGATAGACTAAGCCATATATAGCGAAATCCAGTCTCCGGAGAACCCCACTCTAATATATTTTATAATAGCAATCTCTTAGCCTATTTTGTACACGAGCCACCGGTACCATCTAGTACTATTATTTAATACTTAACTTAGTTTAGTAAGACGACTACTAAGAGATCTACTTTTTAGGTAGAATATTAGCATTATTAGTTTTAGCGCTTATATAGTCTAGAAGCTTCTAGAATAGTTTAAATTACAACAATCCCCAAGATTGTGTACTAACTTATAAAGTAATAAGTCTAGCCTTTTCGCCTTTAGCAAATACTTAAATAACAAATACTGCTGATACAATTCCGGCATATATTGTAAGAATGTATACTAACAGCTCTAGGAATGCGCAGAGCTCTTAATAGGAAAAGACGCCAAGAAGCCAGGGACGTTAGGGAATAGATTAGGCGGCCTTCGCCCTACTATCTTCTACTTACAAGCGCAAGCGCCAAACGCAAAATTCTATACCGTTGGCCATTTATTGCGGGGTCCAGATTGTTAGTAAAACCATTTAGATATTTTTATTGATCTAGCTCACCTAATGGTAAACAAAACTCTCCCTAATCTAATCCCTATTATTATTATCATTACCACTGCAATATAACCCAACAGTTGTGACGGTGCTAGAGCGCGTTACCTGCCAAATTCTGCTATACTGCTGCCATATTCTGCCAACCTATGATTGGCTCGCTTACCGCTAGCGCCTTGGCGGCTGCCCTTTTATATATGTTTACTATAGTCCTGGCGACCCCCTTTTTTTCTTCTCCTTAGCTTAGTATCTTTATTAGATAGCAATCCACAAGCTTTGGTTTAGAGGCATTTATGCGAGCCGTTATAGGTGGCCATACACTGCTAAAGTACGCCACCAAAAACTTAATTTACCACCTTAACAGAGCTGGAAACTTTAGTAATTACCTCCTTAACAAAGCCTACCACTTTTCTAGATCCGAGGCATGTCTGTTATAGATAGAGTACCTCTTAATGCACCTTCTAGAGGACGAAATTACTGGCTTAGAATTCCAGGAGACTTTGAGCTTTATGTTATAGATTGATAAGATAGACTAACGAGGACAAATCTTGGAGCATTTGAGCACTTTATTTAACCGCGAGATTGAGAATCGCCGCTAGAAATATAGCGAAAGCGATTGGCGAACCAATCAGCTAAGGACGTTTATTGATATAATTAGAGTGAATTGCGACGAGTCTATAGGGGGAGGATCCGCTTATCATCCTAGTGCATCCGATGTCACTGCTAAGAAAGTAGTACATTCCACCTCTTCGAAAATTCCGGAGTTGATGGAAGTACTTAGGCAGAGTGGTTCGCTACCTTTGACAAAACAAATTAACTTATTCCTTAGATTGCAGCGCCACCTATAGTAGATAAAGATTTTAATAGATCCTCTCGAACTTTTCTTTCGTGTTATATTACGGAATGCTATAAAAATCAATATTTACATTTTAATTACTATCGGTCAATTCTGTAATAGAGTAGAGAGGTATAAAATGGCCTTAGAGTTGTTCTAAGCTGTACTAGCAAAGCTAAGGACCCATAATGTTCCAATAGAATACTTTATATAGTACTAGATTGGCTGCACCTAATAATCTTTAGACCACTACTTAGAAGCAGAGGAGATGCATTGCCAGGCAATGGAAGGTAGAGAGAAGATACTTAGGGCTAAGCATAAGGACACCTTAGAGAGCATATATCAGGTAGGGTGGGCCCTTTATAAGCAGGAAAAGTATGTAGATATAGAGGAGATGCATTGCTAGGCAATAGAAGGCAGAGAGAAGACACTTAGGGCTGAGCATAAGGACACCTTATGGAGCATATATTGGGTAGGGGAGGCCCTTTATAGGCAGGGAAAGTACGTAGAAGTAGAGGAGATGCATTGCCAGGCAATAGAAGGTAGAGAGAAGACACTTGGGGCTAATTATAAGGACACCTTATAGAGCATATATAGGGTAGGTTGGGCCTTTTACGGGCAGGAAAAGTACGTAGAAGCAAAGAAGATGCATCGCTAGGCAATGGAAGGCAGAGAGAAGACACTTAGGGCTAATTATAAGGACACCTTATGGAGCATATATAGGGTAGGTTGGGCCTTTTACGGGCAGGGAAAGTACGTAGAAGCAGAGGAGATGCATCGCCGGGCAATAGAAGGTAGAGAGAAGATACTTAGGGCCGAGTATAAGGACACCTTATAGAGTATAAATGGGGTAGGGTGGGCCTTTTACGGGCAGGGAAAGTATGTAGAAGCAGAGGAGATGCATCGCCGGGCAATAGAAGGTAGAGAGAAGATACTTAGGGCCGAGCATAAGGACACCTTATGGAGCATAAATGGGGTAGGGTGGGCCTTTTACGGGCAGGGAAAGTACGTAGAAACAGAGGAGATGCATTGCCGGGCAATGGAAGGCAGAGAGAAGACACTTAGGGCCGAGTATAAGGACACCTTATGGAGTATAAATGGGGTAGGGTGGGCCTTTTATAGGCAGGGAAAGTATGTAGAAGCAGAGGAGATGTATTGCTGGGCAATGGAAGGTAGCGAGAAGACACTTAGGGCTAAGCATAAGGACACCTTAGAGAGCATATATTGGGTAGGGGCGGCCCTTTATAAGCAGGGAAAGTACGTAGAAGCAAAGGAGATACATCGCCGGGCAATGGAAGGCAGAGAGAAGACACTTGGGGCTAAGCATAAGGACACCTTACAGAGCATATATTAGGTAGGGTGGACCCTTTATAAGCAGGAAAAGTATATAGATGCAGAGGAGATGCATCGCCAGGCAATAGAAGGCAGAGAGAAGACACTTAGGGCTGAGCATAAGGACACCTTACGGAGCATATATTGGGTAGGGGAGGCCCTTTACAAGCAGGGAAAGTACGTAGAAGCAGAGGAGATATATCGCCAGGCAATGGAAAGCAGAGAGAAGATACTTAGGGCTAAGCATAAGGACACCTTGTGGAGTATAAATAAGGTAGGCGCGGCCATTTACAAGCAGGGAAAGTATGTAGATGCAGAGGAGATGCATCGCCGGGCAATAAAAGGTAGAGAGAAGATACTTGGGGCTAAGCATAAGGACACCTTATAGAGCATAAATAAGGTAGGGGCAGCCCTTTATAAGCAGAGAAAGTATATAGATGCAGAGGAGATGCATCACCAGGCAATGGAAGGTAGAGAGAAGACACTTAGGGCTAAGCATAAGGATACTTTATGGAGCATATATAGGGTAGGGTGGGCCCTTTACAAGCAGGAAAAGTATATAGATGCAGAGAAAATACATCGCCGGGCAATAGAAGGCAGAGAGAAGACACTTAGGGCCGAGCATAAGGACACTTTATGGAGCATATATGGGGTAGGGTGGGCCCTTTATAAGCAGGGAAAGTATATAGATGCAGAGGAGATGCATCGCCAGGCAATAGAAGGTAGAGAGAAGACACTTAGGGCCGAGTATAAGGACACCTTATAGAGCATAAATAAAGTAGGGGCGGCCCTTCGCGAATAGGGAAAGTATGTAGATATAGAGGGGATATATCGCCGGCGAAGGGGATGTATTAATTACAAAACGGATCTGTAAAGGCTTTCTCTAGTTAGATGCGGTACCTTATTATTATTGTTCCTAATGACCTTAAGGCGTTCTTAGCTTCCAGCTATATAGATCGGAGAGAAACTCCACCACCCTCGTGATTTGTATAGAGGTATGCATCAATTTGCTTCCTATGCGGTATAGAAGCCATAATGTTGGCTTTACAAAGTGTGCAAAACGACGCTTATGGTGGTAGTTGGGATTAACTAATGCCATAACTCATAATTTAGCCCTATTAATCTTGTTAATCGCTCCAATTCAAAAAAGAACCGTTATATAATGAATGAGCAAGCTCAACCTATAGAAGAAGGAGATATCGGCAATTATAGAAGTATTGTTAATTAGAAGTCCGTGCACTGATTATAAGAAAAGAAGGACTCGTGTATCGATTGATCTATAAAGAAAAAGAGGCTATATATACATAAGGTAGATGCAGGTACAGGGGGGAGGGTATATAATAGGGAGTTGGTAACTGAGTTAGTGACCGAGTCAAGGGGTAGGTAACTGAGTTAGCAGTATAACACCCGACTTAGGTCAACAAGTATGCACTATAGAAGTAGGAGTATAAAACTAAAAGAGACCTTATAACAAACCGAAATCGTGTACAAACTCTCACGGCTTTACAGTATACGAGAATTTAGAGAATATATAGTATAAGAGCGACAGACACAATTCTTGTCCTCCGGAGCTGCGCTATAGCTAGGCGGTAGACACTAACTAAAGATGAATATAAAGTAAGTTTGACGATGATATTGTATTATTACCTTAACTGGCTACTGTCTAGTTATGGTATAGAGTGTGACACGTTCGAGATATATTAACTTGTTCAGTTATTAACAGAAAGGCGGCTAGAAGCAAACAAATAGCTAGACTTACAGAGGTGCATATTCTTAGAAGTTATGGCAGCGAACTTGCCCTTAGAACGTTTAAGCATTGGGAAATATGCTACGCACTCTTTCTATATATAGACGCGACTGTAGCTATATTGTGGAAAATCGCTGCGTTACTAGAAGCCAGATGCTCACAAATACTACATGGTATGCGTTGGCAAACGAGATATAAGGCGGCAGAGAATATGGTTTAAAAGATAGTCTTTTAGGTGGTTGTGCTGGCGTTGGTGCTGGGTGCCTAAGGCAAGTACAAGGCAGCAAAGGAGATGAACCGATGGCAGCGAGAAAGCGCTGGGGAAAGAGCACCCAAATACGCTTACCAGTATGTACTGTCTGGCCTTTCTTCTCCATTAACGGCGGGAGTACGAGGCTGCTTTAGAACTGCATTTAAAGGGTATACAGTGGATACAAACAGACACTTAGCACTAAACATCCACTACTATTGCATGCTTAAGTCACCGTTTGTCTTTGATGGAAGAAATAAAGCATAGGTAATGGCTAGAGGTATTATTATAGACAGGCGGAATAGAAGGAGGCTACTTATTACTGGCTAATGTTATAAGTGTATGGTAGATAGCGTTATATCTATATAGCTTTATATACTTATAAGGGTGGCTAATATTGTCGATCGGATATCTGTGCACTAATTATAGGAATTGAATAAGGACTCTATCTATTAAAATGTGGTTCTAAGACCTCTATATATACATAAGGAAAGGTGTAGGAAAGGAAAGAGAAGGAGGGTAGGGGGTAGTAATGGAAACAAGGAGTAGGTAACCGAGTTAATAACTGACTTAATAACTAACTTAATGACTGAGCCAACGGTAGGTAGCTAAGTCAGGGCAGTAAGGACCTAATTCAGGTTAATAAATATAAAGTATAACACCTAAGAAGGTTATAGCATCTACTTTAGTTACTTAACGCTAGAACGTCTGGACTAATTTAGCCCGGGTATTTTAGTCCTTGGGCGACGCTTTGCCCCGCGCTAATAGGGAGGGCGGCTAAGCCGTTTAGGCTACAGCCTTGTTGAGGTGGCGTTTCCCAGACATTAGCGCGGTTAAAGAGGCCCCCTTTGCTAGTATAAGTAGAATAATAAGCGAGCCCTAAGTAATATAGCGGGGCTGGGTTATTTTGTGCATTATACTAGCAGGGGGGAGCCTCTAATCCATTTATAGTACCCCCTTGTATAGTAGGGACCGGCTGATTACGGTCCGATAGCGCCAATAAAGATATGCTAAGCATCATTACAATCTAGTGATTAGTATGAGCGGTAAACACTTAAGTGTCTATGTTGCTGCTCGCGCTAATCTAGTTATATTGTAAGCTGGCGAGCCATTAGGATTACGCGGCCGTTAGATTTATACGGCTATTAAATTCTAGTAAAGGTTAACTAAAAAGTAAATCGCTTGGCGTGGGAAGGGAGGGATTGGCAATTGTTTTGCACTAATATGTACGTAACCGAAGAAATTCTAAGAAGTCTTAGATGACCTTATGTTCGAAATTATTTAGCTCGTACTATTACTTATACTATTAACCTTTACCCGATTAACCCTTTATGGCTTCGCCTTTAACTGATGTTTTAAGACGTCCGGTATAGGTTTTTATCCGGACTCGCCTAGCCCAACTTTAGAGGATTTATCCTTTTATTAACCAGGCCGATACCAAGTTAATTGAAAAACTATTAGTTAAAATAACTGGCAGTGTTAATACGACAAATATATACCACCTTATTACAAAGATATTGGATAGGAAGAGATCGGGACGAGTAGATATTGTTTTTGACTATGGTGTGCATCTAGACGCGCATTAACCCCAGGTTATAGCCTTTGATGTAAAAGTTGGCGATTTAAGTTTAACAATCGCGGAACTTTTCAATCCAGCTATACGGCCGAAGGTGAACAAGATAGTGGAGTGGTAGAGGGCGATAAATCTTAAACATAATGTCGATTTCCTGAGTTAAATAGATATTTAGAGGAAAGGACGTGTTACCCTCTCAGTGAGTATTAACCTTTGAAGTTTCAAAATTTAAATACTAATATCTTTAGTAGTCTTAGGCATCCGCATTATAAGCTTGGTATTATTAGTAACTAACTAATAACCTAATAACCCACTTATCTATCTACCCTAAATCATCACTGCTATCTCCCTCTTTTAAGCTAAACTAGCAACTACTCGCACGCCTAGCAGAGAATAATTCCTTAATTGTATATATTAACTCTCCTATCGTTTGTTTAATTTGTAGACTGAATTTCTACGCACCCCTTAAGATATAGTCTATTCGAGATAGCTTTGGCAAAATTTGAAATCGGCTAAAGGGAGCTATATGTGGAGCATACTCTTACCTACTTAAAGTCAGTACGTACTGTTTTAGATGTAGCATATATAACCCACTTAATTATCGCTTGCTAATGAGCTTGGTGGTGTTTCTAGTAAACAACTATAATGCTTAGGTTGTGGGGTCCCCTCTACCCACTGTATATTTGGGCAGTGATATGGATTATTAATATTATCCTAACACTTCTTAGAAACATCGCGATCTGTATATCTATATTGGGCCTATTGGTAGGTTGTTATCTAATATATAGTACGCTGCTGCCCAGTAGTTAGTATACCCTATTTTAGAAATCCCCCCTGCGTTAAGCTTACCCGAATTAGGAATTGTAGTCGACTCTATTATAAATGCTAGTCTGGGCGTTTAGGGGTTGATAAGAATTTATTCTTGGAATTAGAATAGTTTAATAGTACTTTGTAGGCATTTATATTATTTCCACAACTGCTTAATATGGATTTCTTGGCAGCACTATTTAGATAAAAACGGCTGTAGTAATAGTGTCTTAAGAATATGCGCTGAAATATTGGGACTATTCTACTTTTAGATTTAGTTAGGCGTTCGAATTTAGTAGATTTACGTATCCTTAATGCGGACGTCCGCACAGCGGAAACACTGGTGAGATTATTTTGTACTAAACGCCCAGCCTTACGCCTCTCCGCGCACGCTAGCGTAATAGAAACGCCAGACTGATCCTAACCCGTTGTGATGTTAGAGCTCTTAGGGCATTAGGTATTACTGCCGAATATATAATAACCGCAGAGGCTAGTGTTATTGTAGGGATACTGCTAGCAGCTGGAACCGTTAAGGGCCATAGTTTAGCAGCCTAATGACTTATTATGAGTTAAATGGGGCGGAAAAATAAACTAATGGAAGATAGTGGGGCACGTGTAACTGAACCTGCGCGTCGCTCGTCCTTTCTTTACTTTTTCTTGCTTATATGCGTTGACTTACTCTCCCTGGACCTTAGAATTAGAGGTTGGTCAGTACGTATAAGTCTATATATATGGTAACGTAAAGGTACAGATTTTAGGTTGTCTCTAGAAATGCCTAATTTAGAGGCCCTATTCTGGCGGGACATCCGCAATGAAGATATCCTCTTGGGATGCCCCTACTAATCCTATAGTGGAAGTGAGCTTTGTGGCTCCAATAATTAAGGGGTAAGGCGGCAATATTTTAATAAACCCCCGCATTTTATTACGTCATTATAGGATGTCAGTCCCCGCTTGTATCGTTTAAGTGCCTTTACATCTATAATCCTCCACTTTTTTAGCCATAAGGCTATAATCTTATTACTTAAGCTTATTGATAACTATGTAATACCATTAGAAGTATATTCGCATCGCGAAACCTTTTAGGGTTATTATTGACCTATGGTTCTCCACTGTAACGGGCCATTAACAGGGTGGCGATTAGCGTGCGGTCTTGGCAAAACCGGAACGAACCACTGATGGCATAAAGAGTGAGTTGGCGGCTAGATATAGCCAGAAAACAATAATCTTAGGTATAGTAAGAATAAATGTATGATTAACTGTTGTTGATTAGAGATTAAGGATATAGCTAGCGGACTTAATGGTGCTGAACTTGGGAGCCATCCTAACGGCTTGCTAATTCCTTAAAGAGGTGACTCGATCGCAGTTCTCCAACGGAAGTTAACCGCACTGGTGGAGGTTGTTTGTTGTGGACAAAGCGTCGCTTTTGTGACAAACTACGCGGCGTCCACAATTTAGGAAAGAGATGCTACGAAAAAAGCTGTTGCTGAAATGCCTCTACAAGAGTTAGAAGCGTGGAGGCTCTATATCTAGGACAAATACCTATTGCTAAAGGTTGACTGGGACGCTAGTTGAGATCCAGCGCCAACTTTAACAAAGCCTCTTCGAATAGCCCGGCGTCGTGCGGAAGCACTTAATCGCCTTTATAAGACTAAGAAAGCGGATCTAGGCCACTTAGTGTAGTTTACAAAAAACGAATTGGTCCATCTTCCTCTTATTAAGGCTATGGCACGAGTAATCGGAGCTAAGAGAAACTTCCTAGGCGGGCAGTACGCACTGAATGCGATTTAGATTGCCGACTTATAGTCGATTAATAAGATCTTGTCTGTATCTGGCCAAATTTTAGGGGAATTAGGACGCAACTTGATGTTAGCAGCGATTTCATCCGTCTAGCGAGTTTTAGGCTCTCAGCGCAATATGCTCTAAGAGATTCTTATGGGTAATGGAAGGAAACGAAAAGGAGCGCCCGACTAATTGTGGTGAGGAGGGTCCTGGAGTCGAAAAACGGATGAGTATAAGCTAAGGAATTACTTTTCGATACCTTAACTCCTCTATTAGCGCAATAAGCAACTGCTGGAGAATAAGGTTGTCTTTACCGTTGTTACGGTTTGCCTCTCTATCTTCTTAGCTATTGCTATCCCCTCTTTTACTGTTGCTTTCCTCCCTGTCTTATCCCTATCTATTTGATTCCTTCCTTGTCTTGATCCTCCCCAATGCTTCTCTCCCTAGGGCTATGTGCCTGAGCTGCCTGTGCCTTGTGTGTTAAGTGTTTGCAGACGTTATGATCTCCTGACATTGTTAGTGCTCTGGCTTTTAGGTAATCGGTTTGGCCGGTTGCCCTTTAGGCTTTAGGGTAAGCTGTAGCCTTTTTTAATGCTAGCTACTTGTTCCTTCTTAAATTAGATTTGTTAGGTGTGTCTACAAAGCTACCTATGTTAAACGTCCAAGGTGTCTACTAAAATGAGGTGGTAGGTGGAGGGCTGGACTGGGGAGGCGTTGATGGTTTGGTGATAGTGGAGAGAGTTATGGACTCTGTAATGATTTTATACACCTTATCCGCACGTCCTAAATCGAAATCACTGGCATTGATTGCTAAGTTTAGAGAGGTTTTTTTTCCGTAGCTGTTGGATGCCAGTAGACGAGAGGCCGAAAGGATTTATAGCGCTAGTATAAGATTATTGGCATGGTCTTAAAGACCTATGCGCGCGTTAGAAGAACTCCATGATAGGCCAGATTCTGTCGCCTTTTTGTTGCCTATCCGATCTATTACTATAGTAGAATTGGAGACGCCGAGCCCTCTAGAGAGTAATTTAGTAGAGTTGCGAAATGCATCTAACTCTTATCTAATGGTGGAGAGGAAGCGCAAGGATAATGTGCTTAGGAAGTTAACGCAAAGGGCGGCTGTAGGAGTGGTGATAGAAAGCTATGGAGATAAGGAGTTATAGGTCTTAAGAGGATTTGAAGATGGAAAGGCCTTGAAGGGTATTGGAGTTGGAGGCGGGCGCTCGGTCTATACCAAGCCGGAATTTCTGCGGTGTTATTGATAACCGGATGAAGATCGCCGGCAACGCTTAGAAAGGGCTTGGTATGACTGGTTATTACTCCTTCCAATCTCGACCTTAACCTTATAACTATTTAACGAACTTCCTAATGAACATGTACTAAACTTACTCCCTTTAACAAGGGTCTGGTCGGTGCGGCTCGGCTACCCTCCTTGCTAGCGGGGGCGAGTTTAAAGTATTTTACGCTTTAATCACCTGCTGTAAATACTGCTAATTATGCTGCCGCTAAACCCATGCTAAGTCGAAGTGCTGGCGTTGGTAGAAGGTAGCCCCGTGTATAGTAAAACTACTTAGACTTACCTTAGGCAGCAGTCTTGGCAGTAAGCTTTACCCAGAATAGTTAAACGCTATGCTCAGACAGCTATATGAGGATAGTGTGCTATTGTAGCCTACCACAATGTTCCGTATAGTAAAGTATATTGTATAGATCGGTTTATCTTTTTAGTCGCCCTAGCTCTAACCAAGCACCTCTACAAGAGTAAGAAGCGCTAAACCATTGATAATATTATAAGTAGATAAAGCCTATATATAGACCATGCCTTATAATTTGAAATTAAATCTATGTATATATTGGTTACTCTGCCAGATTTTTTAATGCGAAGTTGTTTATATGACTCGTATATTGGACCTCGGTCTTACTATGTAGTTACTCTAAATTAGCCTAACTCTAACCCTCTTGTACTCGCCATCTATACTAGTCGGCCTAATAACTAATATGTAGTACTCCTTAACATCTAATCTATCCTTATCCTTAATTTTATTCTTATCCTTTCTAGACTTTTTCCTGGCGATAATATATTGTTTTTTGAAAAGATCCTCGTCCTCCTTAATATTATACTGTATTTATCCTCTTTTTGTTCTGCCGAAATTTAAGATGGTATAATGTTTCCCATCTGGTTCTATTGTACAATCCTAAAACTCCCCTATGTTGGTAATTAGTACAAGTTCGCGCCCCTTATTAAACCGGAGGTTATTAATCTAATTAACTGTGCCAAAAGGGATGTCTATGAACTGAATGCCTCTATTATATGCTATCTATGACCACAAGGGCATATTTTGGTTTTTGTACACAATCCGCTCTATCTTATTATTAGATGCCTGCTATAGGAGATTCCTGTGAAGGTACTGCTGAAAGATGCCGTATTTGCTTTAATACCCTAGAGCGCCTTTAATATGGGCCTCTAACCCTAATGTTGTAACAGATCTGTCGGTTTTCTCTATAAGGTCGCGCTTCGAGTAGTCCTTAAAAAGAAAGTGAATAAATTCTATGGTACGTTAGTGGCCTGACTTAAGGAGCCGGTTTGGGAAGTTTGGATTGAGCATAAAGAACTTCCTTTAAAATGAGCTAAGGAGCAAAATATCTAAGTTAGGAAGATGTTGGTCTATTAGATATTGCTTAAGCTCTTACCTTTCCAGTCTAGTAAGGTTTTTGTAGTAAACCCCCTTACTATATTCCTAGTATGTCTGATTGTTACTAAAATGGATAGTTTGTTGTGATAAAACCCTTTCTTATATTACCTATGCTCGCGTGTTAAGCAGAGCCTCCTCTATATTATTATTAAAATTATCCATACTAGTGCAGATATAGAATCGCCTGCCTAAGGCATCTTAAATAAGGATATACTTAGTGCTTACGTTCCGCTTAAGGAATCCCGCTTTCAAATAGACAGCCAAAGTTGTAGCAATTGTGTAATAAGCTAAAGAGAAGACCTTTTCTATACGCCTAGATTTGAGTTTTTAATCTTCTTTATTATCCTCATATTGGATTATGCAGAGTGAGTCGATCTAGAGGTATAGTACGCGAAGTTCTTAAGTTACTTTGACAGCGTTCTAAAAAGTCTTTGGTAGGTTAGAGATACTAAATCCTCCTAGCCGTTGGATAATGTTATCCTGGGTTATATAAAATTGTTTCTTATCTTTAATTGGAAGTTCGCCCTAGTAATGGGATAAAGTAATATATTTTCCTCCGTCTATTTGCGTAGCATGATTAAGACGCAAGACATTAGGATTATAATCTAGATTATCCGGATTACCGACGTAGAGGAGTCTTGTTGGCAATTCTGTGTTGGATTTAATATAATGCTTATTATAATTGTAGGACTTGTTACACCAACGAAGCCATGCGCGAAGTAGTGCAAATCGTGTAGGACTTTTAGCTTTGGGTAAGACTGGCAAGCTAATCTAGATGCCGTTATTAGGATCAGCCAAATATTCTATGCGCAAAGATATGCAGTGAGTAGTAGTGCATGTAAGGAGTTAAAGACACTAACTTGAATTAGAATATAACCGGAGAATATATGGCCCCCCCTCTCCTATTTTTAATGCTGACCGTTTTCTAACTATTTGAACATATGGTTTATTATCATTGCAGTAGTATTTAAGTGTGCGGAGGAGTAGAGCGTAGATCTAACAACTTTTTTTAGCAGTATAGACTTTAGAAAGATTAACGTTGCAGCCAGCAGCCACAATGGTACTATAGCAGGCACAACACTGGACCGGGGCAAGCTGGCTTGGTAGCGTGCTAGATGGTAGGCTTTTGACGAAATCCTAAGTAAATATATTGTCAAAGGTATAGAGCCAGCCGTCGGGCTATATCCGTATTAGTACCAGTTTAAGCGGTTGTGTGTAAGGGGTATTTGCAGATCTATATACATCCTGCACCAATAAATAGGACAAGGTTAGCAGCAGTTGTATATCTTAGTATTTGCAGGTCTACTTACTTCCTACGCCAATAAATAGGATAAGGTTAGCAGTAGCCGCATATCTTAGTATTTGTAGGTCTACTTACAACCTACACTAATAAACAGGATAAGGTTAGCAGTAGCCGTATATCTCGGTATTTGCATGTCTACTTATAAGCTACACCAACAAATAGGACAAGGTTAGCAGTAGCTATACATCTTAGTATTTGCAGGTCTACTTACACCCTACACTAATAAATAGGATAAGGTTAGTAGTAGCTATATATCTTAGTATTCGCAGGTCTACTTATATGCTACACTAATAAATAGGATAAGGTTAGCAGCAGCCGTATATCTTGGTATTCGCAGGTCTACTTACTCCCTATACTAATAAATAGGACAAGGTTAGCAGCAGTTGTATATCTTAGTATTCGCAGGTCTACTTACATCCTACACCAATAAATAGGATAAGGTTAGCAGTAGCCGTATATCTTAGTATTTGCAGGTCTACTTATATACTACACTAATAAATAGGACAAGGTTAGCAGCAGCCGTATATTTTAGTATTTGCAGGTCTACTTACACCCTATACCAATAAATAGGATAAGGTTAGCAGCAGCTATATATCTTAGTATTCGCAGGTCTACTTATATGCTATACTAATAAATAGGATAAGGTTAGCAGCAGCTACATATCTTGGTATTTATAGGTCTACTTACTCCCTACACTAATAAACAGGATAAGGTTAGCAGTAGCCGCATATCTTGGTATTCGCAGGTCTACTTATATCCTACACCAATAAATAGGACAAGGTTAGCAGTAGCCGTATATCTTGGTATTCGCAGGTCTACTTATATACTACACTAATAAACAGGACAAGGTTAGCAGCAGCTATACATTTTAGTATTCGCAGGTCTACCTATATACTACACCAACAAATAGGATAAGGTTAGCAGCAGCCGTATATCTTAGTATTTATAGATCTACTTACTCCCTACACTAATAAACAGGACAAGGTTAGCAGCAGCTGTATATCTTAGTATTTGTAGGTCTACTTATAAGCTACACTAATAAATAGGATAAGGTTAGCAGCAGCCGTATATCTCGGTATTTATAGGTCTACTTATAGGCTATACTAATAAATAGGACAAGGTTAGCAGTAGCCGTACAGCTTGGTATTTATAGGTCTACTTACACTCTATACTAATAAATAGGACAAGGTTAGCAGCAGCCGTATATCTTAGTATTTGTAGGTCTACTTACACCCTATACCAATAAATAGGATAAGGTTAGCAGCAGCTACACATTTTAGTATTTGCAGGTCTACTTATAACCTACACCAATAAATAGGATAAGGTTAGCAGCAGCCGCATATCTTAGTATTTGTAGGTCTACTTACACGCTACACTAATAAACAGGACAAGGTTAGCAGCAGCCGTATATCCCAGTATTTGCAGGTCTACTTATATACTACACCAACAAATAGGATAAGGTTAGTAGCAGCCACATATCTCGGTATTCGTAGGTCTACTTACTTCCTATACTAATAAATAGGACAAGGTTAGCAGCAGCTGCATATCTTAGTATTCGCAGGTCTACTTATATTCTACATCAACAAATAGGATAAGGTTAGCAGCAGCCATATATCTTAGTATTTATAGGTCTACTTACTTCCTACAACTAAGTGTGTTAGTAGAATATCTAGAATATACTCCAGGAACATTTACCCTCTATACCTACACCATTAGCTAAAATAATATTGTCCAGTTGCTGTCAAACCCTATTGTAAATAATCTGTCCTCCCACGTATCTTAATCTATTAGAATAAGTTCAACTGCAGCTAATAGAGATAACGATATATTGCATAAGATTGCGTAAGTTAACTCCCACACTAATAGCTCTTGACTTTGGTTGCGCTTTTATACTAGGGTTAAGGGGTGGTTCTAGGACTATATTTGCGAAGGCGGGGCAGTTTAATCAAGCTGCTGCCTACAGCAGGTAATTAAAGCGTAAAATACTTCAAGCTTGCCCCTGCTAGTAGGGAGGGTGGCCGAGCCGCACTGGCTACACCCTTGTTTTCATGGCGTGGCGTAGACAGTAACTTTTGAAAGAGGAGGATATTTATCTTAAATATTCTTTTAATCGAATCCTAGTCTTTCGTTTAGCTAGTTCCCGCCGCAAGGCGGCCCTTACGGCCCACTAAACAAAGCCCCGGAGCCCCGATGGCTGCTTTAACCCCTAAATGCATATTAGCAACACCACCTCTGGAACCGCCAGCAGCTCCACTAAGATGTGTAAAGAAACTGAGCGCAAAGGTGCAAGAGGCCTAGTAGTCGCTAAAGACACGATCCTAAAGATTAGCACAGTTTGAACAGTAGATAACCGCACCACAAACCGGACTATAAGCTATATAGTATATACTGCCCCTATTCCCTATAGCAAGAGCCTCTGCCTTACCCGAACGTAAAGGAGGAGGTATTAATCGTGACGAATTTTATCAACTCATTAAAAGCCTTAAATAAACTATAGTATAGCAGAGCAACATTATCACAAACCAGAATAGCATTATTAAGAGTATTAGAAACAACCTAGTAAACATTAAATTAGAATAGTAAAGCCTTAAAAAGCAAAACGCTGAACTTTAAAAGGCTATCTGGTCCTTATAAGCGTAACTAAACACTCCCTTAGCTCCAATACAATTATGGGCGTTAGTAGCGGCCAGTGGAGGCATAGCAGGGGTAGAGGTAACTTAGCTATAAATAATAAATGCTAGGAACTCTAAAGAACCCAATTAGCAGCTAGTGATAGACGTTAGCCAAGCGGGTAAGGAGATAATAGAAAAGGTAGCTACTACTAAAGTAGCAAAGCAAACCATTGCATAAGGCATAAAGGATGTTAATAGGCTTATAGGAGCTATACTTAAGGACTTCCACGTATAGCGAACAAGAGACAGCGCGAGCATTATTAGATTCTTGGTGGAAAAAGATAAAGAAGCTATATTTAGGTAGATAACTACCTAATAGCTTAAACCGTATATCCCTAGGGCGAGGCTTATCGGACCTAAGTAGTATGCGGTTAAGGCGGACTGGGTTAAAGTACCTTTAGCAATAAACATTGACAGCGGAAAAGTAAGTAAGTCAGCCATAGAGCGCTTTGGGGTAGAGAATAGGGTAGAGGTATATATAATAAGATAGCTCGGACAATTAAGGCCGCATGGCCAGTATGCGTCGGTAATTGTTAAAGTGGTAATAAAAGAGGATGTAGAGAAGCTGCTTACGTTAGACAACGTATTATTTAGGGGAGGTACGATTATTATATCGCTATTTAAGGAACGACGTACCCCTATAGCATGCTACAAATGTAGAAGGTTTGGACATAGGGCTAGAGACTATACGCGACCTAACACGTGCGAAATGTATAGGCAGAAAGGCTATCTTTGGTATAAGACGGTTAATCTATACTATGTAAACTGTTAGGGTCCTTACTAAGCCTTATACCATAAATGCCCAGTATACAGGAAAGAAATGGATAGGATTCTCGCATAATAGCGTTATAAATAGAGAACTCTGGATCCTCTAGGCGAACATAAAGAAGTGCAGGGAAGCGCAGCATACGCTATATAACGACAAAGCGCTGGCAGACTTCCACTTTATTTTAGGCTAGGAGCCTTACTGCTTTCTTTTAGATAGGGAAGTGGTGCTAGCCAGCTTAAACCCCTAGTAGATAAGGTTTGTCCCAATAGGTAGGCAGCAGCGGTATTCCCTAGTTAGGTTATGTATCTAGGCGTTTAGAGAGCTGGCAGCTATATAGCTGCAGGTAGATTTAGCAGACATTACAGCAGTAATGGCATATATCGGCCAAAGGAGACTTATAATTATGTCAGTATATATTCCAGATAGATATTTAAGGAGAACTAAGGAAAAGAACCTAGAGGAGCTCTCTAGTAGGCTAGAGATAATTAATAGTCTAATCTAGGGTAAACTATTGCGCGACCTATACACCGAGGTAGTAATTATAGGCGACTTTAATCGGCATAATCTGCTATGGGGAGGAAGTTATATTAGTACTATATTAACACAGGAAGAAAGCGCGCTAATTATTAACTTTATAGCAGACTGGTTACTCCAGAGCCTGCTTCTAGTAGGAGTACTTACATTTAAGAGCGACGTGGGGCGGATATTAATAATTAACCTTATACTTGCAACCCTAGGCCTGGCAAGTAAACTAGTAAAGTGCGCCATCTAGGAATATAAGTATAGGTTAGATTATAGAGCTATCTACACTAGCTTCTAGGTTAATATAAACACATAGGAGAGCTAGGAGAGGCTGCTTATTAAAAATACAAACTAGGACAAGATTTAAGAAGACGTAGAGTAATAGAAAGAGATAGGATTCCCTATAAAAGATATAGACGAAATAGTTAACTGCCTTAATAGGTGGGTTAACAAAGCCCTTAAAGCATACTACTAGTGGGCCAAGCTATTACTGTATATAAAAAGATGGTGGAACAAAGACCTTACAACGCTAAGGAAGTTATACACATACTAAAGGAATAGAAATAGTGCAATGTAGAGATAAGAAAGGGACGACCCTAAATTATATAATATTACAGTAAGAGCAAAGAAGCTCTTCTATAGAACTATTTAGCGATATAGGAAGCTCCACTAGAACGAATTCCTTGGTAATAGTGATAATATATAAAAAGCATTGAAATACCTCAATCCGTAGGCTATATCTATATTCGCTAGAATACCGCCAATTAAGAAGGCTAGAGGATAGGGAGAGGTTGTTATAGAGAACTATAATATTGCAAGAGAACTACTCTAGGTATTCTTTCTAGTCCCACCGCCGTGCAAATAAGAGGAGGATGCCACGGCTAGCTATAACTAATTACTATAGGAGCCCATCGCCAAACACGAGGTTAAAGTAGCTGTGTTTAGGGCTAGCCCAGACAAGGCTCCTAGAAGGGACGGCCTACTAGCTAGGGTATAGCGAGAGTTATAGCCTATACTAAGCGGTAAGATTACTACTCTCTTTACCAAATCACTTAAGACAGGGAAAGTATTACAGAAATAAAAGGTAGTAAAGATTATACCGCTATAGAAGCCGAAGTAGGGGGACTATATAGTAGCAAATAACTATAGGCCGATCTCCCTCCTCCTAACGCTAGGAAAAGCACTTAAATTGCTAGTGGTGGAGAGGATAGCATACCTAGTAGAGGAACACAGCCTACTACCTAAGACACACTTTGGAGCCAGGAAGCAAAGGTTGACGATATATACGCTATTATATCTCTGCGAGGACGTATTTAGAGCGTAAAGAGAAAAGAAGACGCTGTTCCTAGTATTATTTGATATTAAGGGTGCGTATAATAATATGGCTATAGAGCCGGAAATTAGGAGACTATAGCAGCGTTAAATACCTTAGACGATTATATAATGGGTATAGGACTTCTGTACGAACTGTTAAGCCTATATCCTAGTTAACGGATACATATTAGAGGTACAGGCGCTCCTATAGGCGGGTCTTCTATAGGGATTAGCACTGGCCCTAATACTCTTTCTATTCTTTAACGTGGATCTTATATAAAGCGCATCTAGAAATGGCAGCTCCATAGCCTTTATCAACGACTACTTGGTATAGGTTATAGGCCCTACAGCGGAGGAAAACACGCAGATTATCTAGGGCGAAATTATACCAATGCTTAAGAAATAGGAGAGGACTAGTAGAGCTTAATTTAAAGCGAAGAAAACGTTATTTATCCACCTTACTAAATATAAAGAAGCGGGCAGGGATGCTACCACGCTACTCTAATTTAAAGGAAAAGGAATCCCCCTAATATAGAAAGTTAAAATCCTTAGGGTGATTCTTAATAAGGAGCTATAATTTAAGGCACACCTAGCGAATAAGGCAGGTAAGGCTACTAAGGTAGCGCTAGCGTTGCGCAAATTAAAGGGACTGTAGTTTAAGAGCGTTAAGCAGCTAGCTAAGAGCTTAGTCCTACTAGTAGTAGACTACATATCGCCAATATAGTACCCGCTTGCGATATAAGAATTAATGCAGCTCCTCTAGTAGGCGTAGAGGATCACGGTATAAGCTATTATTAGGGGGTTCCGCACCGTCACTCTACTAATAGCGGAGGTAGAAGCCGGCTTACTCCCTCTTAAGCAAAGGCTGCGTAACTAGGCTATTGCGTTCTGGGTGTTAATCTATAAACTAGGTAAATTACACCCTTATTAGATGATTCGAAGACAGAGGCTCTATAAATAGCACCAATCGCCGCTCTAAAGGACAGTAGAGATATGCGAGGATATCTAGGTAAATAGGGTGCTAGAGGTTAAACTATATATATGCCCGCCGTGGGTGGCTAAGCCCAACGTAGTAATATATAAGGACGAAGAGTATGCTTAAGCTATTATTAAAGACTATAAACTAGGGCAGGTTAACATATACATTAATATATTAGTGCGCAATGGTAGGGCAGGAGTTGGTGTGTATACTATGCTATCTAAAGCAACGCTCTTGAAAACGGTGGCAAGCTCTAATTAGGCTGATGCTTACCTTATAGAGCTTCTAGCAATTAGCGAAGCAGCCAACTGGCTATAGGACCCTATATATACGGCTGTTAACTAAGCAGGTTTTCTAATACCTGCTTTTAGTATAAGAATATTCTCTAACTCGCAATTAGCGTTGCTGTTAGTATAAAGCTAGAGGGCTAGAGCCTGTTAGGAAGTAGTTATAAAGATCTTAAAGAAGCTTTAGCTGAATAATATTACGCTATACTGGATTCTAGGCCACTTAGGGTTTATGGGAAATAAAAAGGCTAATAAGCTTGCCAAAGTAGCAATAAGACTGGAGAGCGAGGAGCCACTATAGAGAGACGGCCTCCTATAGTACCTTATAACGCAAGCCTTAAAAAGAGCTGAGATAACAATAGGACCGCTTCTATCAGGAAGATCTAATATAGGCAAGTTTATAAGGAAGATTGACGCAGCACTCCACCTTAGAAAGGCTGTAGGATTATACTAGTAGCTAATTAGCTTAGAAGCTGCTATCCTTACATAGCTATAGACCGGTAAGTTATTTCTAAAAGAATATCTTTACAAAATTAATGTATTAGAGACGGCGTTATACGACTACAGGCTTATAGAATTAATACAGCACTTCCTCTTCTCTTATAGGAGGTGGGCATAGTAGAGGATTAAACTAAGAGAGCAGCATAGAGATTAATTTGGGGATCTATTATATGCATTAGAAGGCTACCCACACAGATAAAAAGGAGGTAGGAATATTAACGGCCTAATTAAGCGCTAGAAGCCAGACATTAGCGTAGTTAAAGCTATAATTAAATTTACAAAGGAGACTGGATGTTTACACTTAAGCGTATAAGATACAGAGAGTATAGAAGCCGATATTAATAAGCAAAGACTCTTAAGAATCCCCCCTTTAACTATCTAACCGAATACACCACGAGCCTCCTCTACATGTGCTTCTATTAGTGCGTTGCCGATTAAGAAGCGTATAACGCTAGAATAGCCCTATGGACACAAGGCATTAAAAACTACTTACTTGGGCTTACCTCTAAACTCTGACTTTCTTCTAATAGTAATATATTACTTTCCTTTATTTTTTCCTTGGTTGAGCATGGTGTTAGGTAATAGATATATAGTTCTTATAGTTAGCTTCTGAACTAGAGCAAGCATATTAATAGTAGGAAGTATTTAGTTAGCGCTCTATAACGGCCTATACCCTAGATGGTGCATGGCCATAATAGAATATACATATATACATACATACGTGCGGGAGGCGTTGAACTTTTTGAGAAATGATACTGGAGTGAGCATGTGCTTATACGTGTCGCGCGCACTGAGATTTTAAGGGCGGCCTTACCCTAATAATAGGTTAGATTTTGGGTATAAGAGTAAAGCAACTATAGGAACTAAATCTAGGCACCACGGCCTGCTAGTAATAATAACCACTATAACCGCAAATATTATTTGTTATAGAAAAGCTCTATACCTCTTACAAGTGGCAGCTTGCCACTGTAGTAGGTATTTATAGGATGTGTTATTAACTGACCGTTATTTCAAAGTTAAGATCTATATTAAGGTTGGTATTAGTGTTATCCTAGCCGCGTGCCCCACCGCTAGGCCGCTTATAGACTATTTTACCGACGCAGAAAACCCGGCTTAGCGTTAAGGCTGGGGTGAATGGTTTGCTAATCTTTATACTTCTAGCGTTCGCTTCCTTTCAATTCTTAAAACCGCTAATACTATATTTGGATTTCTTTAGAGCTAGTAGCTTGTGGCTGTTATGGATCTTACCCACTTATTCGATGTTTATCGTACGCGTTCAGCTTCTAAGCGCGTCGTCCGTCGCGCTTTGTCGCGATAACGGATACAGCGATCAACGATAATTAAAGCAAAGCCCATCGCAAACGGGCTGGATGTATTTCGCGACTCCGCTTGATCGCTCTCTTAGGAGCCTAACATTTCAGGCTCTACTAAGATATTAGATCGCATAGATAACTAAGGCAAGAGTTAAGCATGTTAAATCTATTATAATAATTTTCTAATAGATATAGGCCTTTAAGACCACGCCCTTAATCTCCTATTAGCGCTGCAAATCCTTCCTACTTCTCATTCATTACCATTAAGTTGTGATAGTTATAGCTATTGCCAAATCTTTAACGCTTCCCCCTTCTAGCCCTCTGTGTGCTGCGTCCTTTTAAAGGGCCTTAAGGAACGAAGCTGGATTTAGCAAATTTAAAGGTCCTTAAATAATAGTAAAGTAAATAGATATTTGGAATTTTTTAGATTATGCAGACGGAGTTTGTTAAGGCAACTCTGTCGGTTAGTGTATTGCCAGTTTTAGGTGGTTTCAGGTAGTGTGGGCTTGTATAGGCAAAGCCGATTTTTATTAGGTGGTGGAAACTAGCGGAGGAGCTTTTAGGACTTTACATTATTGTATTTATAGAGTTTACTAGGTTAAACTTCTACCTTTAAGTGTCCTTAGTTATCTCATATATAGGATATTATAGGTATCGTAAATTCCCAGTCGATTTAGCAATTATTTAATATATCGCACTCTACGCTCTGCTAACCGTAGTGCTTGCAGTAGCACTTGGCGCAACGAAGAAGACACTCGCTTAGGTCTATAAAATATAGAAATTCGGCGCCATAGTTTAAGTTTCTGCACTGGCTTGTCTTTTTCAAGACTTCTAAGCACTCTCTTAATGTTGATATCTCTAGCTTGCTTTGCTGTATTTGCTCTTCCGCCTTGCGTAGCTAAAGCTTGCTTTCCTTGCATTGCCTAGCTAGGGCTTAAATCTCTTAGGCACAGCTGTGTAGAACTTTAATTGAAAAGTCTATTAGGACGCCTAGACTCGCAAATTGATCTAAACTTAGAAGACTTAAGATATTTGCTATAGTCGCCAAAGCCAAGATTCCTAGTAGCTTATTATCTCCCGTTAACTAAACAGCTATATTGATTGCGCTAGGTAGGCTCGCAACCTAAGATTAATCCCCACTTTTACTCCAAAGAAGAAGCTTAATCTTTATATTCGCTAGCGAAACGAGTTTATTAATACCGTAATAATCGCCAATAGAGTTAACATTGACATATTTAAACAGGGAAGCAGTAGCGGTTGATTTTGGCGGTAAAGGCATAGCTAGAGCTTTTAAAGCAGGGTTTATACTGTTCTCTTTACTGTTATTAAATTAAAGCTAATTTTTTAGTAAGCCGACTGTTTCTAATATTAGCATATCCGAAACTATCTAGCTAATAGAGTCGATTGTCCTACCTTTATCAATCTTGTCGCTGTTACCTATACAAGCATTTCAGCCGGGAGGTTTATATTTATCCTTATAATCATCGTAATCGCCAGTGTATATAAATTGGATTAGCCGCCTTATAGTGTTCAGCTGGAAGTTATTTATTGTAATAATATTGGTATCTAATTCCTATATTGCCAAGTTAAGCAAGCCCTATAATGTCCTAGGGTTACTGGCTAGAGACACACCTTAAACCCCCCTTAAATTGCTGCTTTGATTACGGGAGACTATATACAGATAATAGCTTTATGGACCTTAAACTCCTGTCCGTTGCAAACGAACTTAAGATCGCTAAACTCGCCTAATTTTATTATCTGGACCAAAACTGAATTTGGACTCTTAGCGGACATTATAAAGGGCTAAAAAGATCCCTATACTGCGTACGAAGTGTTAAGGCTCACTAAGGAGAGAGATTAGCTTTTAAAGGCCTTTTAAGAGGGGGCCTTGGGGTTTATATAGTCCTCTCGTTATAGTAACGTTAGAGACTCTTATATAGCTTTACACGTGACCTTAACACCACCCCTCAGCTTCTTAAAGGTGCATTTCTCCTCGAAATTGCACTAATTACTATAATAGGAAGGTTATATTTTGGTTCCAGTGTTTATACTTAGAAGTATAACCAACCCTAGTTCGCGTGTAAATGCTTCGTGTTTCTGCCTAGGTAGTTAGTTTGTAAGCCCTTCTGCCATATTATCTTCTGACTTTATTAAGATAATATTAATTTCCCCTTTTTATACTTGTTCTCTTAACTAATAGTAGTTGACAGTTGGGCAGTTCCTAGTTAATATAACCCTTATAGCTTATACATGCAACTATCGCGCTGCCTATTGTTGGACGGTATTATGCTCATATCTAAGGCGCGAGAGAGGATTTTATAAGTAATAAGGTGCCCGAGAGGATAGTCGCTATAGAGAAGAGGCTTGGATTGCTAAGCAATGCGATATTATAACCGCCCCGCCAAAAGGAACCCAAACTGGCGTAGCTCCAAGGCCCCGGTTACATAACACAGGATAGCACTAGGGTGTTATTTGAGATAGATAAACTACTTAATTACGCTAGTAGGGAGGACGGTCGACCCGCTCTAGCTACACCCTTATTTATAAGCCATTATTTAGCACCGATTAAGAGAGAGGCTAGGGTAGAAATATTTGCGCTATAGATAGCATATAGATATAGAGGTTAAGACAGCGGGCACTAAGGGAATGGCGAGGCAAATTTAAGGTCGGACAAAGATAGGGGTCTTGGAAGAGGAGTAAGATCTAAAACTGGGCATTGGAATGGGATCTATAGTAGGTTTTAAAATAGAATCAATAGAAACTAACCCAGAGCTAGACCAGCGCTAGACTCTTTACTAGGCATATTTATTAGCATAGAAGAGCAACCCCTACCAGGCAGATACTTTGATGCGACAGTAAGTATATAGTGAGGCCGCTGCGGAAAGTCAAAGTAATAGTAATGGCCCCGTGAAGCTTCGCTTTGGTTAGTGGAGCAATATTTAAGCTGCATTAATATTATGTCACTTATTCTATCTCTTAAATATCGCCAGCCTCCTATTATAACTATCGCATAATACTCGCGCAAGCGCAAACGGCCCTATAATATCTTTAATATCTTACACGCAACTCGTATTAATGGTCGCCCTAATATTACATGCTGGATAAGCAAGTGCCTACCCACCGTCACTTCCTAAACTTATAAGCATTACCGCGCGCTAGCTAACATCTCCCATACCTATAACCCTTAATATTATAAACCATCTATTATGAGCAGCACGCTCTGAAAGTAGCGGAAAGTAGATAATGAAGAGAATTAAGCGACGCGAAGTCACACCCAGAATGCAATAAGGTTGGGGTTAACGCTATCGCTTTAGTTAATAGTAAATTTAATAGCTGAAGATAAAAACCCTATACCTATTATAGAAGACGTATTAATTGTCTTAGCCTTTAACATAATATCGGAAGCTCCATCGTTCCCTCCACCAACGACTGTCTCGTTAAAGACATCGCGATCTTCCACCCGCACCTAGTTATCATCGCCGAAGAAGCAGGTAGTTATAAAGCGGGAGGATCTAGCCTATTTTAGCCCACGGATCGAATTCAAAGCGATAAGGCAGGCCGAGAATCTTGGAATTACGCTCTCTGGATCTATACAGGCGCTCTAGGAGCGTTGCGAGGTACATTGCTACTAATTATTGTATCAGTAAGGTGAATGTTAATTACTAACAGAGAGTACTAGGCCCGCCATAGTGTACCTCCCTTTGCAAGCTTCCTAATCCCTCTTACCGCGGCAGACACTGAGTTGATTAACAACACATTGATAGATACATTTGATATGGCCGAGAAATGGCGATCTACCAATACTATAGAGTTGCATTAGATCTCGGTCGTCGTGGGCCCGATCCTACACCTACTCCGACGCCTCCACCACTTTCAGAAGAAGAATAAATTAGGGAACGAGAATATTATAGTGTTTAATATATACGTTCACTTGTCCCAACTCCGCAGCGTGGTATAGATTTATCCGTGCGGTGCAAGCTTTGCTAATGTTGGTTTTACTACAGCGCATCCGTTAAAATATCTCCGCCTGAGCTTTACCCTTACTTCTCCAAACCTGATTTGTTCAAAGACCTTAACAAGAAAATTAACTATGCTGTCAGCCTTAATATTAGCCGATATACCCTCCTCACGTTATAAGCGGCCCTAACCGTCACTAAGTCTATTAACCAGACCGCCTCCTTTACGAACTACTACCCTATGTTCCTTAATATAGAAGTTAAATGCAACCATATAAATAAAGATCTGGCGATATAATTAGCAGCCTAGATAGTAGCGGAATTCCAAAAGTAGTAGCTTAAAGGTTGGCCTCTCTCTATGCTAGTCTTTGCAGTGGAAATTTAAACCGATGCTTAGCTTCTCCATGTTGTGATAGCTAAGGAAATTCCAAAGAAACCAGACGAATTTAATATATTCTTCTTAGGACTACTAAGGCTAGGAGATACTTATTCTATAGATAATATAAAGAGGTTGTTTAATAACCTTTATAACATTACGCTGTGGGGTCAGAACGAGTATAGGTTATAGTTTAAGAAGGAGATTTTGTCACAATATAATAAGTGTATAGGTTAATACTAATAGTTTCTCCTACATTTAGTTGCAATTAATAGTTTTAATTGCACGCTATATTTCTTGCAGAAGAGCAACCTAAAACACTAACCGGCTTGTTAACAGCCTTATATAACCTCCACCATCATCATAACGCCAGGAGCGACTTTTAGAGGAGCTTAGGCTCTAAATCTTAGCTTAACGCCCTCCACCTAAGTAACTGCAAGCACACCTTAATGACTTAATGAGTATTTACCGGTTACCAGCCTTCTATGCCCTTATACATAATTCTCCCTATCAGTACCACGTTCTTTTAATATCCATATAGATTTATAGGCTGTGGTTGGCTATCTTTATCTTTATAATAGCCGAGAGTAAAGCCGGTGGTAGCCTTGCATATAATTTCAAAGGTTGGTTTTCTGTGGATGTTCTGCTCGGATGCTTAGTCTCCTGCATTGCTACATAAAGTAACTTACCTTTAATACCCAGACAGAGCACTAAATGACTAATGATAGCCTTTCTGATGCTCTTTAACTCGTTAGCTTTATACCCCTTCTTATATTAGGATTAGTCTACCGCCTCATACTTTTTACTTAATGCACTGGAAATGGCTTTAAAAAAGGGACTTAGGAGAGAAGACAAACATATAGCCCGAAAGTGTTGACATTAAAAAGGACAGAAAGTGGAGGACTTTGTACGTCTTTAACTTATTAGGCATCTAAAGGTCTAGCTATATAACTATCTTGCTTTCTAAGGATTAAGTGTTATAAATGGAAACACAACCTACAAGTAGCCAGGAGGAAAAAGGATGTATAGAGCACAGAATCTAGTTAGTGCGACATTCTGCTAGCTCAAATGAAGTAAAGATAAGAGTGTTGGCGATATTAAGTGTTAATGATGATAGTGGTATAGGATTAAGTGGCCGAGTCGTATACTAGCGCTGTGCAGTTATAGGAAACTGGAGTTGTCTATGGGCGTCGGTATATAAGGAACTGTGCCTATTATTCCTATAATAAATGATACACGCGTTTTATAATATCCCTTTTGTGATACCTTTGTGATACCTCTATGATATGTAAAAGTCCATTCTTTTAAACCGTCCATTTGTGTCAAAGTATGATATATCATGTACAATCGACTTCTGTTTGGTCGACCAGGCGGGCTTGCCCATGGCTTTAAAAAATAGGCGACGGCGATGTATTAGTATGGAGGATAGGTGGTGTTATGCGCGGGTACAGAAAAGTAGTTTAAACAGGTAAGGATTCGGTAAATTTCTGTACTAGATTATGGTTTTTAATATAAACCCGTCCTTTTCTGAAGCGACTGTACGCCGTGTATGGGCCTAAAACATGCACCTTACTCCTTACAATAAGTAGTGACTGAGGGAGCATCCAACTGATTTAAAAAAAGTCTTTTGTTTAACGCCTAAAATTAGTTACTTAATTTTTAGGGTCTACTTGATCCCCCAAACCTCCTTAATATCATCACTTCCTCTCTAGCGCTCGGCCCTAAGTTGAGTAGCAATGCTGATTATTTAAGCAACAGGAAATTCTACTAATAACTCTCCACTCCACCTGATTACTTTTATAGCATCTTAAGTCCGAATAAATCTAGAATGTCTTCTCGATGGGCATTCTCGTTTTGTCTTTACACTCGCTCTAGCTACTCTTGTTTATATTAGCCCTGATCTTAATATAGCGCTTAACGGCCTTATTTCTAGTCTGACTGCTATACTTAATAAGAAAGGGAACAAGCCTCGCCATTTTGCTACAACGTATAGTCTTGCAAATATTACGATACTACTTGATTGCTTTAAGCCTAGCGAGGACATACATCTCTAACTTCTACAATTGCGCCTCCGAAGTGGCACACTTACGGTATACACTCTTAAAGATACGAAACTCTTAGGGCGTATTAACGACCAACTAAAAGCAATCTATAAATACTAACTAAAGCTAGAGGTTCCTTTTAGATGTATTAAAAACTGGCGCGGATATAGACCTAGAGATCACCCTATTTATATATAAATGGTGAACGCTAGTACCTCCCGGGATGTCTGGTAAGAATTTAAAGCCGCTATAAGTACTCTTAATTAAAGGCTTCTCTGGTGGACATTCAGCTGACAATACTAAGTTAAGGAAGAACCGTTTAAAGCCTAAGAAGGGGAAATGTCCATTAGAGGCAGGAGACATTAGCTAGAATAACACAATAAAGCGTCAATTATAGACACATAATAATTTGAAAGATGGTGTTGAGAAATAATATTCTCGAGTTTTTCTGTCCAAGGCTGGAGGAATTTAGAAAGAGAGTAAGGTTTTATTTAACTTAGCTACATTTGTAACTATAAATAAAGAGTGTTACGTTAGGCACTCCTAACTTTAAAAGGCTTATTCTATTGATTTCGGCGTCCTATACTCTAAATCACAGCTATATGTACCCTGCAATGTCCTCATATTCCAGACATTATTTGGATTGTTTTCCATACACTATACGCCGTTTTGTCTAGCCGTATTACACTTACGCGTGCACTTATTAGAGTAAAAGTGACTGTAACTATACAAGAGTGTTTCCTAAACATATATAGTATACCTTTAGAGACGAGTTAGCTGCTTTCTATAGATAGCAAGGAACGATTTTATAAATTTAAGGCAGAATGCTGGCTCTTCTTTTATAGGAATTTGTAGTTTTATAGCCTTTTACGGAGTAATATTTCTTTAAGCTGTTGGCATGGAACAGAGCTAAGGAAAGTGGACTTTGGTAGGTATATAAACTATTAATACTTGCCTCTACTTAAATGAGGCTGGATTTATATATATTAGTGCAGATATGTTGGCAGCAAAGATGCGTAAAAACAGCTACATGCAGTAAGAAAATGCACTTAGATATTCAGACTATTCCATTTTAAGGTGCCTGCAGTGAGGCTTTAAGATATTGAGTAGTAGCCTTGTAGGTGTCGCTAACTGGTGAATATGGATCCTTTTATATCTCAGATATTAACATCTAGTAATGCTACCTATAAGTTAATGTCTAAAACGTAGCGAAAGTGGCAGTATTCTGTAAATAAAATGAAGCAGGAGCGCCAAGCAGGCCATTCCACTATAGGCTTAGTGGGGGCATCCCAAGAGGATATTTTCGCTGCAGATACCTCCGCTAAGAGGATAGTGCCTAGAATATGCCTCTGAGCGAGCTCGCATGGCATGAACTGCCAATTTGGCAGCGAGATAATAAATATATACGCTCTAAATACTGCCCTTTATCCGGCTCTTTTACCTATCGCTACAAAGCCTTTATTTATACAGAAGCTTAAAAGCGCTCTACTTTGGTGCTGCTAAGTAGGTATATAAACAACAAGTTAATTCCTCCTGCCGCTATAGTTATATCTATCTGACTGGCATTATTAGCTGGTGCCTCTTCCCCGCTGGAGGCTACGTATTGTATCTTGTCCTTAACAAACCTAAATAGCGACTTGTCTTGCCTAAGCCGATGCTTTGTCTCATTATATTCCCCTTGTGTAAGCTAAAAGGATGTCTATGGGTTTTGATTGCTATGTCTTCCCGCTTGGATGTCTCTTAGAAGCGCGATAACTTAGGGAGCTTAGGTAAAGGCTTTCTCGTCAGTTGGCAGAGGCGTCAAAGGCGCGCCTACGAGGCTTAAAGGCGGTATGGTATACTGAGATTCTTTCAGAGGAGGCTGCGGTGTAGACATAGCCGTATGTTATAGCATAAGATGGGCTGTATCCTGAAGTTAAACGGTGGTTATCTTGAGGGGTTTAGGGGTTTTGGCATGGTTTAGTTAACTTAGCAACTACGCCAAGCTAAACGCCGAGCAGCGGAGGTAGTGTATTACCGCCATAACGCTATACTTAAGACCGTTTATTCTAATACTAACTACAGTTCCCCTATTTCCTCTATTCTTTAATCCTAGGAAGTAGACCCTTAATAAGGGTATGGCTGGAGCGGGTCGGCTACCCTCTTTACTTATAGTGGCGATATCTAGTGCTAAGCCGGTTAGTTACTGTTACATATTACTCTTAGCTACGCTTACGTAGCCCAACCAACTCCGTATTTGCACTAGGCTCGTATTTAAGTCCAAGCTGCTTATACGGAGGACGGAGTAGAAAGAGATTTCCCCTTCCTTTTTGGGACTAGCGGCTTTCTCCCCATAAGGTGCCCATTAGGTTGCTAAGGTTTGGGCCTCTTTGGGGGGTCTTTGGTAGGTCTAGGGGCATAGACCGCCTAAAATCCCGTTACTTAGGCGACAGAGCCCCCATAACTTTGGTGACCTTATGGGGGGCAGCTACTAGTCCTAAAAAGGAAGTGGAAATCTCTTTTTGCTCCGTCCTCCGTACCTATGCTTGCCCGTGCGCTGCCCTGCAGGCGTTAGAGCTGAAGGAGTAACTAGTCTACTACAATACAGCCTCAGCCCTTAGCCGCTATGGATACAGCCTTCTCTTTAGTATTTGCTTAACTCCTCTACTTTTTTAAAAACGCATGCCTACCTAGATGGCGAACGCAACGATAGAATAAGCGCTAGCTAAAAGGGGAGAGCTAAATCTAGTCGACTCTACTAGTCTCTGCTTGTTGTCCCTTAATAGTGGCGGAGTCTATAGGCTGTTAACCCTCTATATCCTAAAGGGCCTTATGGTCTAACTAAACTAGGTATATTAAGCTGCCAACCTTCCTTTCGTGAAACCGTGCGAAGTCTTTGACCTTATTGGAGGCACTAGTATAGGAGGGTATATATAGCACTCTTTTCCAATGGTTTTATCTAACATGAGTAGGCTTATCGCAATTATACTCGGCCGGCTCGAGATGGATGTAGATAAATGCATTTTAGCATATAACAAACTTATAAAGGCCGTGTTTAAGGAGGAGTTAAGCTGGCTTCTAGTTAGCTGGATGGGTAGAACAACGGCACAGTTTAATTTAAACAGGCTAAAAAGCGCGATTGAAGAGGTAATAGGCAGCAAAGGTGCCTCTATGGTGGATATATTTAATGATAGGAAGCTTTGTGGGTGTTAAACGTAGGTGTACTGTAACTACGACACGCAGACCGCTTACAGACCAGCAGCTTCGTATGCACCGTTACAAAAGAAACGGCCGGTATTACACGCTTAAGGAGCTATACCTTGCCCGATGAGCGCGATATCCTTACCACTATCTGCGAAGCAGCCCTTGCAACGTCTGTGGTAACCAGTTTCTTTGACCCTGTTTCTATCAGAGCACACTAGTTTATAGACGGTGCCCTAGGTGCAAATAATCCTGTTAATGAGATTAAAGGAGAGGCTATAAATATCTGGTGCTTTGGGACTGGCGACTTAAAGCCTCTAGTAAAGTGTTTTATTTTAATTGGGATAGGAAACCCTGGAAAAAAAGCGATTAAGGATAATATGCTTAAGTTTCTCTCTAAGACGCTAGTTAGGATCGCGACCAAGACAGAAAATATAGAAAGGAAATTTATAGCTAGATGGGCTAAGCATTTTAACAAAAATCGCTATTTCCGCTTTAATGTTGATTAAGGACTTCAGGAAGTCGGCCTGGCCGAGTATAAGGAATAGGGCAGGATTGAGGCAGTAACAGACAAATGCCTTAGACATTAAGCTTAGAAATTCCAAGTACGGGATTGTGTTTAGAACTTGCGATAGAAGCAAAGTGTGTATATTAAGGACTTCGCCTAGTAGATTAGTTGCCGTTGTTCTTAGGCTAATATTGTTTAGGTAGAACAGATGCAAACTTCGCTGCTATTGTGCATGTAAGGCAAGATAAAGACTATATTAGTTTGGAGCTTACTCTATATAGGAATATAGTATTCGTATTATACGGCTTTGTATAAGTATGGCGCCTTTCTCTTTTAAGTTACCCTGTTAATTTCTATCTAGCCGCCTGCAAGGCTTGCTGGACCGTTCCTTTCGCAAGGAATTAGCGATTTATGGGCCGCTATTCTTAGCTTAATTAACTTAAAAACACCCTTTTCGCGAAAAACCAATCGCTAAAGCTCGCAATTACTGGCCTTAGAGGCGTAGGCAAGACCCAGATTATACTTAAGCTAGCCTACCGAATAAGAGAAAAACATCCAGAATGCTCTATTTTTTGGATGCTAGCCACTAATACTAAAAGCCTTCAACAAGCGTACCTTGACGTTGGTTGGCAACTTAGAATACCTAGATTGCAGGAAGAGTAGGCTAATGTAAAGAAGCTAGTACAACGTTACTTAAGTTAGGAGAGTACGGGCTAGTGGCTGCTTATATTTAACAATGCTGATAATATGGATATGTGGATTAATAAAGGCGGGAACGAGAATGATTTCTATAGTTTAAAGGACTACCTACTAAGGAGCCGTCAAGGGTGTGTTGTTCTTATAACGCGAAGTAGGAAGATTGCCGTTAAGCTCGCACAGTCTAATGTAATTAAAGTCTTAGAGATGGATAAAGAGGTAGCTACGTAATTGCTAAGCAAATCCTTAATTAACTAGGAGCTCTTAAGCAACTACTAGAAGGACACTTTAAAGCTACTCCAATAACTTACTTTTCTTCCCCTTGCAATTGTGCAGGCTGCTGCATACATTAACGAGAATGGAATAACACTGCTAGACTATCTATCGCTCCTAGAGGAGCAAGAACAAGACGTTATTAATCTCCTTAGTAAAGACTTTAAAGATAAACGGAGATACCAGGATGTCAAGAATCCTATAGTAACTACATAGCTAATCTTATTTAAACACATCCAGCGGCTTAACCCCCTTGCGGCCGAGTATTTGTTGTTTATATCGTGCGTAGATCCAAAGGATATCCCACAGTCACTTCTTCCGCCGGCGCAATCTCGGAAGAAGGAGACGGACGCGATCGGGACGCTAGACGCTTATTCTTTTGTTAGTAGGCAACCTGGGGATCACGCTCTTAATATCTATTAACTAGTGTATCTCGCGATACGGAACTGGCTTAGGAGGGAAGAGTCGCTAACACAGTAGGCTGCGAAGGCGATAAAGCGATTGGAAGAAGTGTTTCTAGACCATAACTATAATAACAGGAGCGTATGGAGAGTATACCTAGCGTATGCGCGTTACGTGCTTAAATCCGATAATATAAAGGATAGTATGCAAGAGAGAACAGAACTCCTTTAGAAGTTCGCCATATGCCTTTATAGCGATAGGAGGTACAATGAAGCAGAGAAATTATTTTCGCAAGTAATGGAGACAAGACAGAGGGTACTAGGGGTAGAGTATCTAGATACGCTAACTAGCATAGCCAACCTGGCGTTAACGTTTTGGAATTAAGGGTGGTGGAAAAAGGCCAAAGAGCTAAAGGTGCAAGTGATAGAGACAAAAAAGAGGGTGCTTAGGGCGGAGCATCCTTTTATACTAACCAGCACGGCCAACCTGGCGTCGACGTATAGGAATTAAGGGCGGTGGAAAGAGGCCGAAGAGCTATTTATATAAGTAATGGAGATAAGTTTAAGGGTGCTTAGGGTGGAGTATTCTTCTACGCTAACCATTATAGCCAACCTGGCGTTGACGTTTTGGAATTAAGGGCGGTAGAAGGAGGCTAAAGAGCTAGAGGTATAAGTAATAGAGATAAAAAAGAGGGTGCTTAGGGCGGAGCATTTAGATACGCTAACTAGTATAAATAACCTAGCATTGACGTACAGGAATTAAGGGCGGTGGAAGGAGGCTGAAGAGCTGTTTATATAAATAGTAGAGATAAGAAAGAGGGTGCTTAGGGTGGAGTATCTAGATATATTAACTAGCATAGCTAACCTGGCATCGACATACGGGAATTAAGGGCGGTAAAAGGAGGCCGAAGAGCTGTTTGTATAAGTGATAGAGACATTTAAGAGGGTGCTTAGGGTGGAGCATTCTTCTACGCTAACTAGTATGGCCAACCTAGCGTAAACATTTTGGAATTAAGGGTGGTGGAAGGAGGCCAAAAAGCTAGAAGTGTAAGTAATAGAGACGTTTAAGAGGGTGCTTAGGGCGGAGCATTTAGATACGCTAACTAGCATAGCTAACCTGGCATTGACGTATGGGAATTAAGGGCGGTGGAAGGAGGCCAAAGAGCTAGAGGTGCAAGTAATGGAGATAAGAAAGAGGGTGCTAGGGGCGGAGTATCTAGATATGCTAACTAGTATAGCTAACCTGGTATTAACATATAGGAATTAAGGGCAGTAGAAGGAGGCCGAAGAGCTAGAGGTGCAAGTAATAGAAATAAAAAAGAGGGTGCTTAGGGCAGAGCATCCAGATATACTAACCAGCATAGGTAACCTGGCATTAACGTATAGGAATTAAGGGCGGTGGAAAGAGGCCGAAGAGCTATTTATGCAAGTGATGGAGACAAGAAAGAGGGTGCTTAGGGTAGAGTATCCTTCTATACTAACCAGTATGGCTAACCTAGCGTCGACATTTCGGAATTAAGGGCGGTGGAAGAAGGCCGAAGAGCTGTTTATACAAGTAATAGAGATGAGAAAGAGGGTGCTTAGGGTAGAGCATCCTTCTACACTAACCAGCATAGCCAGCTTGGCGTCAACGTTTTGGAATTAAAGGCGGTGGAAGGAGGCCGAAAAGCTGCTTATGCAAGTAATGGAGACGAGAAAGAGGGTGCTTGGGGCAGAGCATTTAAATACGCTGACCAGCATAGCTGTCCTAGCGTTAACGTTTTGGAATTAAGGGCGGTAAAAGGAGGCCGAAGAGCTATTTATACAAGTGATGGAGACGAGAAAGAAGGTGCTTAGGGTGGAGCATCCTTCTACGCTGACCAGCATGAACAACCTCGCATTTGCGTTAAATCTCAAAACTATAATAAGGCCCTTTTACTAATAAAAAAATGCTTTTAGCTATGGAAATAGATCTTTAGCCCTTAGTATCCTAATATAGAGACATCGCTTAAAGCTCTAAGTGAGTGGCAGATGGAGAATATAGTGGTAGGACTTTATGGGTCACATTTTTATAACTCTCCTAGGCGTAGCTGAGAAAAAATTATTTAGTAAATAGGGTTAGCAAAGACCCAGAAAACCTATTATTCTTGTGCCTAGAGCGATAAGTTTAAACTCTAACACTAAAGTGCAAATATAGAACGATTTATCTGCGTAAGTATGCTTATAAGTGATATTTAACTGTTATTAAAGTAATTTGACACTGGATGTCGCCACTATAAATAGGGAGGGCGGCTGACCTATACTGGCCACACCCTTGTTTTCGTGGCGTTTCTTAGACATTAGCGCGGTTAAAGCTATAATCTACTTTATAAAGGAAACAGGAGCGAACAAGATACAGTAAGTATATAAGCCGATCTTAATAAGCGAATACTTCCCTCTCTACGAGCCTCTACCTTATGTGCCTCCCCTGTTGCTAGAGGGGCATCCCTAAGAAGAAAAAGTCTCTTAGGATGCCCCTACTAAGCCTATAGCAGAATAGCTCAAACTTGGCGATTACCCGCTTTAATATTTATCCAGTTCTAATAATAATTTCAACAGAAATACGGTAGGGATAGAATATTTAGACTATATATATTAATTATTGCACCCTAAGGCTACTTTAACCCGCGAAATTCTACTATTGCCCTTTGTATCTCCTATATAAATTCGTTACGACGTTCTTCTGGCTGCTTATTTAGACCCTCCTTAGGTACCCATTTTCTCTTTTAATTTAGTGAGATAACACCTAGTATAGCCCGTAGTTTTAGAACCTCAGCCTATTTAAAGTTAATTACTATCGCCTGGCCAACCTCTGCATTCTAAAGTATATTACGAGGCTCTGTATCTCTATGCAACACTTTTAGCCAATGGACTGCTTAAATCGAGCGCTTAACCTATTTAGTTAGGTATAGCCTATTATTAGCGTGTAACGGTGCTAGAGCGCGTTACCTGCCAAGTTCTACTATGCTGCTGCCATATTCTGCCAACCTACGATTGGCTCGCTTACCACTAGCGCCTTAGCGGCTGCCCCTTTATATATGTTTACTATGGTCCTTATAACCCCCTTCTTTTCTTCTCCTTAGCTTAGTATCTTCATTAGATAGCAATCCACAAGCTTTAGTTTAGGGGCATTTATGCAAGCCGTTACATTATACTAAGCTCTCCATACACTGCCTGGGAAGGCCTTAATAATATCCCTATATCTCAAAAGAAACTTCGTCTGCAATGACGCGTCGACGCGCTATACTTAGACACTAGAACAACTTTATACTACCTAGGAAGGCCTTAATAATATCCCACTTTATAAGCTAGGCAGGACTAGACCTGTACCCCCAGAATTAAAACTAAAGCGTATAAGACCGACAAACCCTAGGAGGCTAATAATGGCACCTAAAGCGAGCTTATCTAAAAGACCTACCTCTACCCGAGAGGAACACAAGATCTAATTAGGATCAGAAATCAAAGACAATAACGACGTTACAGATATACGCGAACAGATTCGCGCCCTCGCGGCCAATTAGAAGGTCAATCGTCTTTAAGCCCAAAGCATATAAGAGACTCTAAAGGAGATCCTAGAAAGCCTTACTGCCTTATAAAGCAGCCTAGCCTCCCCTTTATAAAGCCTTAGTTAACCCATTCGCTCGACTAAATACGATATACTAGGAAGTACGGATATAATAATAAAGTAATTAAAATCCGTTAAGCTTCCTGACCCTTAACTACTATCTAATAGGATAGACCCTACCTTTAAAAACTAGAGGATCTAAGTATAAGGAAAACTCTAAATTAACCACAACTATTTCCCCTCCGAAGAGGCCAAAATGCTCTACCTTTTTGGCTAAACCATAGGGGACGCCTAATATCACCTTTAAGCCAAGTTTAAAGATGACTCTCCTGTCCGATTTATATCTGTTAATAAGATGCTGTAGCACCTAGCGGCTATCTATATCAACCTAAATAAAGTACAGGATGCTTAGTACGACTATAACCGCCTAATAATAAAACTAAACTAACCCTTTGCCAAATTCCAGACTTAATTCTTACACCTTATAGGAGAAGGCTAGGTCCCTCTTAAAAACTATTAACTAGACCTTTACGACAAACTAATAATTAGGCTATAAGAGAAGATTGCTATAACTCTAGATAACCTGCCAACCTATAAAAGACTCGCAGCTTATTGCCTATTGTTGGACTTAAAGCTAAAGCAGATTAATACCTACCTAAATCAGCAGAAGCAACCCTATAGCGATCAAAGCTCACCCGCCACCCCTACGGGAGCTAGAGTAGGAAGACCAGCTACGACTACTACTATACTAAAAGCGGTTACAACTATGCACTAGCGAGCCTTACCTAATTAGCTACATACTATAACCTCAACTAGTACTTATTATAATACCCCAATTGACCCTACTATAGCCACTTGCTATAACTGTAATAAGAAGGGTTACTTTGCCTCATCTTACCTAGAACTAAAGGATATTAAGAAGATAGAGGAAGGAGAAACATCCAACAAGTTAAAAAAAGAAGAACCCTAGGGAAAGACTCCCCCCTAGGGTATCCTATTAATCTTAAAGAGATTAATCTAAGTTAGTTAATAGGTGGAAAACACTTTATAGTTCTATATATAGTATCTTAAAATAGATATAGAGTTAACTTAACTACCCTTATTAACACTAGAGCAAATAACTTTGCCTTTATAAATACTGCCTATATAATTAACGTTGCTAAGTTTCTAAATGTAAAAGCCACCCTACTAGAGAAGCCTGTTTAGGTAAAAGGCTATAACGGCCAAGCTAGTAAGCCGGTTACCCACGTCCTAAAGTTATATATCTCCCTTAATAGACAATGTTAATATAGCATCCCCTTCTGTATCTTAGACCTAGAGTCCTATAATATAATCCTTAGCTAAAAATAGATGTCCTACTTTAATATTTGGCTGAATATACAACAAAGATAGTTTATCTAGCCGGAGGATAGGCCGAAATTACCCTCCTTTATTAGAGAAATCCGAACCAACTATAAGACACTAGCCGTAAAGTCTAACCCTATATACCAGCAGGATGTCTGGGCCCGTGACCTAGCCTTTACCTAAGAAGACGCCTACTGCGAGGCTGGAAAGAACTTTATACCAATAAAGATACTCTCCTAAAGCGCTACATTTAAGGAGGACTCTACCTACGGAAGCGGGATAGATAGTAGTATAGATAATATTTAAATTACGCAGATCTAACTAGTGTGGAAAAGAACATACCAATAAGATATAAGGGATGACCTTTAAAAGATGCGACAGGAGTTAAAAGGAGTAATAACAACGCTAATACCCTAGAGGGCCCTAAGGTTACGCACGCCCCTAGTGTTATATAACCCCCCTACAGTAGACATTGCCGTAATTAGCGCTATAGCATTCCACTTTAATATATACCGGAAGGACAATAAGGTCTTTACAACAAGCCTATATAAGATTAACCGGATTATTAATAAGAGGGAAGAAAAGCTAATTAAGGAAACTAATAAGGAACTAGTTAAACGTCTCCTTTTTACTATCTATGCTAAGTACAAGGACGCATTCTTAAGGGTGGCTTTAGATAAGTTACCCCCTTACCAGATATATAATTATAAGATTTAATTAGAAGCCAATAACTTGCTAAGCTATAGCCCCCTCTACTAATAATTAACGGATAAGCTAAAAGCAACAAAGTAGTACTTAATTAATAACCTTAATAAAGGGTTTATTAAGCCAAGTTAAGCCCCTTTTACTTCCCCTATTCTATTTATAAAAAAGCCTAGTGGAGGCCTTCGTTTTTATATTAACTATTAGAAGCTAAATACTATTACTTAAAAGGATTAGTATTTTATTCCTTTAATTAATAAAACCCTTACACATTTAAGCCGGGCAAAGATCTTTACTAAACTTAATATCTGCTAAGCTTTTTACCAAATTAGGATAGACCCTATATTTAAAGATTTAATAATATTCTGTACCCATTACGGGTCCTATAAATATAAAGTTCTTCCTTTTAGACTAATAAACGGACCGGCTATGTACTAAAGGTATATAAATAACGTTCTTTTTAATTACCTTAACGAATTCTATATAGTATACCTAGACAACATTCTTATATACTTAGATAACGAACTTAAGCACTAAGTTTATATTAAGAAGGTCCTAGAGAGATTACGGAACATAGGCTTATAAGTTAATATTAAGAAATGTAAATTCGGGGTAAAACGCACAAAGTACCTTAGGTTTATAGTTAGTATAGATAGGATTAAAGTCAACCCTAAAAAGGTTGACGTAATTTGCAACTGGTAGCCCCCTTATACTATAAAGGGTATCCAGTTCTTCCTAAGTTTTTGTAATTTCTACCGCCAATTTATCCGTAACTATGGAGTAGTAGTAATACCTCTTATACAACTTACCCAGAAAGACACGCCTTTTGTCTTTAATAACAACTATATAGAAGCCTTTAGAGAGTTAAAAGATTAGCTTATCTCTTCTCTAATCCTTTGTTACTATAACCCAGACCTTAAATTAATGTTAGAGACGGATGCTTCTAATAAAGTTATAGCAGGAATCCTATTACAGTTATATTTAGACGGCGAATAGTACCCTATTACCTTCTTCTTAAAAACAATGGACCTAGCTAAGTATAACTATAAGGTATATAATAAAGAAATACTAGCTATTATCCGATTATTATCCTAATAGCGCGCAGAGCTTAAAGGCACGAACTCCCGGATTAAGATATATACGGATTATAAAGCCCTAGAGTACTTTATAACTACAAAGCAGCTTACTAGACAATAAGCCTACTAGGCCAAAATACTCTCTAAATTCTTCTTTATGATTATATATTGTTCTGGCAAGCAAAATACTAAAGCTAATATACTAACCCAAAGGGAACAAGATGTAGGACTTTAGGATAAGCTAAAGACCTAATACTAGACACGCGCCCTCCTCTATCCCAAACAGCTTAACCCGTAAATTCTTAAAGAACTAGACTTTAAATAGAATAAGCTAGCACCCTTAGAGGGAGCAGTCTTAGATAAACTAATAGGGCTAGTTAACCGCATCCTAACTATAAACCGCACGGCTAACTCCCTAAAGGCCCTTTATAACTAAGCCGCGAAGGAGGACCCTAATTTGGAAATAGAAGAAGGACTGCTTCTATACTAAGAACGGCTTATAGTTCTAGATGTTAACAACCTATAGATAAAGTTAATCCGCAAAGCCTACTATTAAGTCTCTATAGTATACCCTGGTTATAATAAGACCCACCAACTACTAGCGCCCTATTACTACTGGCGAGGACTTCTATCTAATATAGATTAATTTGTTAGAAACTACTACGCCTATAGACACGCAAATGCCCCTAGGAATTGAACTCCTGGGTAGCTATAACCGCTACCAGTTCTAGAACGCTCTTGGCAATATATTACTATAGACTTTAAGTCATTTCCGAAGGACGCCTATGGCCATAATGCAGCCTTTGTAGTAATTAACCAACTATATAAGCAATCCGTCTCCCTTCCTTGTTTTAAGACTATAACTATAAAGGATATAGCCTGCCTCTACATTAATAATATCTATTGATTTTACGGCGCCCCCAAATTAATTGTCTCTAACTGTAGCCCCTAGTTTATATTAGATTTCTAGAATAAACTCTACCATATTCTTAGGATTAAGATTAAGCTCTCTACTATATTCCACCCTTAGACTAACAGCTAAACCGAGATTATAAACCAGTACCTTAACCAGTAACTACGGCCCTTTATAGACTACTATTAGGACAACTAGTTGGAATTACTGCTTATAATAGACTACGCGCAGCTTACACTCCCCTATAATAGTATAGGGATATCCCTATTCAAACTGCTCTACGGGTATATACCACGAATGTCCTTTAATTAGGATAGGCCTACGGAACCCACTACGGCCCGCAAACGCCTCAGCTATAAAGAGGCCCAGGCATTTACTAAGAGAATATATAGAGCCTAAGAGACTGCTTAAACAATTATAAGAAAGGCGCAAGAAAAAAAGGAGTCTAATATAAACTAATATCGTCGCGAGGAAGACTTCCAAGTAGGAGATAAGGTATAGGTGTTAATAAAGAACTGGAAAACCTAGAGGCTAAGCTATAAGTTAAACCACCAAATAGCTAGCCTATATAAGACTCTTTAAAAGGTAGGACACTTTTTTAAGGTTAAGCTACTAGAGTTAATAAGGATCCACCCCATCTTCTCTCTGGACCGGCTATAAAAGGCTGCGGATAATCCACTACCTGGACAGTATAATAACCCCCTACCACTAATCCACATTGCTGAGGACGAAGAATAGGAAGTTAAAGAAATCCTAGCAGTAAAAAAGGGTTATAATGTCTTAAAATACCATATAAGCTAGGTAGGCTATAACAATAACCTAAAGTAGTACCCCGTATCTAATTTTAAGTACTCCCCCTATAAGCTATAGGACTTCTACCTAGCCTACCCTAACCTCCCTAGACCACTATGTAAATTAGACAACTGGATTAAATACTAGGAAGAAGGGTTAGATAATTATAACAATTTAGACAATAATAGGGAGCTTAGACAACACCTAAGGGCAGGCTTTTTTAGGAGGGGGGGGTAATATAATAGTGCTAGAGCGCGTTACCTGCTAAGTTCTACTATGCTACTGCCATATTCTACCAACCTACGATTGGCTCGCTTACTACTAGCGCCTTAGCGGCTGCCCCTTTATATATGTTTACTATGGTCCTTACAACCCCCTTCTTTTCTTCTCCTTAGCTTAGTATCTTTATTAGATAGCAATCCACAAGCTTTAGTTTAGGGGCATTTATGCGAGCCATTACACAGCGCTGATATATTAGGAGATAAGCTGGCCCCTAAAACTAAGGAACATTATATAAACAATCTCAGCAACACCGTTATAGAAATACGGATGGTTAAGATTAATATTCCCTAGATACACTAGTATATAGATCCCTTAGATTAAACGAAGTCGCTTATAGATGGCGGCCTCCTAGTTTAGGCGGCCAATTAAGTTAATATTAGTGCATTTTACGGCTATAGTATATCCGTGTAACATTAACCTGACCTTAAATAGAACCCCACGTGTTCTATAAACTATAGGCTTACAATCTATATCTAGGTTATTTGAGAATTGCTAGCGCATAAGATTAAGGAAGGTAGGTTAGTTAATTTAATAACAACTCTCCCCATAATCTCGCATATTTGGATACGCCTTATTAAGCGAACCCCCTTCCACTAAGCCGCGAAGACATTTTTGGGTATAATACTGCCCACTCTTACCTCTATAGCGGGAATCGCGACTAGATAACAATCTACTAGCTAGGTCTAGGGCTTAGGGTTAGCGCTAGGGTGGGGATCGCTAAGATAGTTGGCTTAGAGTGTTTGGATTAGACTTCTTATCACTAGGTTCGCTTTAATTCTGCGGTAGGTAATATCTAGGAGAATTGTTTAGGGCTACTCTTTATTAGAGCTAGAGAGGTGATATACAAAGAAAATCGTTCTGTTGAGGTGGCTGGTACTCCAACAAAGGCGTATTGTGCACAGGAATCGTATCTAGTAGGTTATTATAGACTACCTCCTAGCTTTTTAGTTAAGTGATTACGCAAGTCCACCACTTCTAACCTTAAGGCGGCGTCTTTAGCGCCTAAAGGGTAAATGCTAGCATCTGTCCTATAGCAGTTATATATAGTCGATTTTCCCTATCCGAATTCTGTGCCTATCCGGTTGTCTCCCTAATATTACCCTTAGGGACGGATAAAAAGTAGTAGACTGTCTTAGGATTATTAGGCACTTATAGAAAGATAAATACTTTACTAGTATAAATACACCTATACTTTAGTCCAGCCTGGATTATATAAGAAAATGCTTAAGTAATAATTGCAGCAACTAAGCAACAAAAGTGGTCTTACGGGCTGTTGGTCTTATAGCAGCGGACTACTTTGTTAAGTTCCATGTTATTAAGGCCTTCGTAAATATAACTAAGGGTTAGCTTATAGGGAGCCTTATACTTAATAATAAAGGTAGTAGTGCGATGCTCTGTGTTCTAAGACTTGCTAGAGGTGTTATATATACAGAACTAATCTATACGAGGATAGGTGGATCTTGCTACTCCTACCGTTATAGTAGCCGCTAGTTTGGCTAGGTTAGTTAAACCTAGCGGGTTTGTCCACTTAGTTAGGGCTTAGAGGTAGAATAACTACCACCATTTGTTCCTAGATATACTTATATATTATATATCCTCCTCTAGCTGCTATTCCGGACTGAGAGTATTAGTATAATTTTTAAACTTTACTGACCCCTTTAGGCGGAACTTCCGCCGAAGTGTTAGATTATTATAAAGTTGTTTAATAATCGATGATATATAGTCCTTAACGGTGTAGTGCTGAAAGTAGTTTAAGTCTAGCTTAGAACTTATTATCCTCTAGTAAATAGCCTCCCTAGACTCTTCTAATGTATATAGCGAAGTGAAGTGCTGTTTTAGTATAAAATCTGATCCTATAAGCTTGTTTTAGATAGCTTTCTACTATATTAGGAAATCCTCCTATATCTAAATACTTTTAGGTCGAATCTTATTATTTGCATTCATAGGGTCGCCTCGCGTTAATAATATTATATTAGTTTAAACGGTAAGACCTAAGTAGAGATGGATATGGCAGCTATTAAGGAACTCGGGTAGTATTATCTTATAGGTTTTCTTTTTAGCTTTTTTCTAGGCGCACTCTACTTTTTTCTAAGCACGCTCTACTTCTTTTTATCTGTGTTGCTTTTCTTCTTGAGTACACTCTGCTTCTTGCCATCTGCGTTATTCTTTAAGAAAAAGCAATTTATAATTAGGTGACTGTTATAACAGCTTATATAAATGCCTCTAAACTAAAGCTTGTAGATTGCTATCTAATAAAGATACTAAGCTAAGGAGAAGAAAAGAAGGGGGTCGCTAGGACCATAGTAAACATATATAAAAGGGCAGCTGCTAAGGCGCTAGCGGTAAGCGAGCCAATTATAGGTTAGCAGAATATAGCAGTAGCATAGCAGAATTTGGCAGGTAACACGCTCTAGCACTATTATATTACCCCCCCCTCCTAAAAAAAGCCTGCCCTTAGGCGTTGTCTAAGCTCCCTATTATTATCTAAATTGTTATAATTATCTAACCTTTCTTCCTAGCATTTAATCTAGTTGTCTAATTTACATGGTAGTCTAGGGAGATTAGGGTAGGCTAGATGGAAATCTCGTAGCTTATAGGGGGAGTACTTAAAATTAGATACGGGGTACTACTTTAGGTTGTTATTATAGCCTACCTAGCTTATATGGTATTTTAAGACATTATAGACCTTTTTTACTACTAGGATTTCTTTAACTTCCTATTCTTCATCCTTAGTAATCTGGATTGGTAGTAGGGGGTTGTTATACTATCTAGGTAGTAGATTATCCGTAGCCTTTTATAGCCGGTCTAGGGAGAAAATGGGGTAGATCCTTATTAACTCTAGTAGCTTAACCTTAAAAAAGTGTCCTACCTTTTAAAGAGTCTTATATGGGCTAGCTATTTAGTGGTCTAACTTATAGCTTAGCCTCTAGGTTTTCTAGTTCTTTATTAACACCTATACCTTATCTCCTACTTAGAAGTCTTCCTCGTAATAATATCGGTTTATATTAGACTTCTTTTTTTCTTACGCCTTTCTTATAATTGTTTAAGCAGTCTTCTAGGCTCTATGTATTCTCTTAGCAAATACCCAGGCCTCCTTATAGCTAAGGCGTTCGCGGGCTATAGCGGGTTTAGTAGGCCTATCCCAATTAAAGGACATTTATGGTGTATACCTATAGAGCAGTTCGAATGGGGACATCCCTATACTATTATAAAGGAGTGTAAGCTGCGCGTAGTCTATTATAGGTAGTAATTCCAACTAGTTGTCCTAATAGTAGTCTATAAAGGGCCGTAGTCGCTAGTTAAGGTACTAGTTTATAATCTCGGTTTAGCCATTAGTCTAAGAGTAAAATATAGTAGAGAGCTTAATCTTAATTCTAAGGATATAGTAGAGTTTATTCTAGAAATCTAATATAAACTAGGGGCTATAGTCAGAGATAATTAATTTAGGGGCGCCATAGAATTAATAGATATTATCAATATAGAGGCAGGCTATATCCTTCGCAGTTATAGTCTTAAAACAAGGGAGGGAGACGGATTGCTTATATAGTTGGTTAACTACTATAAAGGCTGCATCGTGGCCGTGGGCGTCCTTTAGAAATAACTTAAAGTCTATAGTAATATATTACTAAGGGCGTTCTAAAACTGGCAGTGGTTATAACTACCCAGGAGTTTAATCCCTAGGGGCATTTACGCATTTATAGGCGTAGCAGTTTCTAACAAATTAATCCATATTGGATAGAAGTCCTCACCAGTAGTAATAGGGCGCTAGTAGTTAGTAGGTCTTATTATAACTAGGGTATACCATAGAGACTTAATAATAGGCTTTACAGATTAACTCTATCTATAGGTTATTAATATCTGGAACTATAAGCCGTCCTTAGTATAGAAGCAGTCCTTCTTCTATTTCTAAATTAGGGTCCTCCTTCGCGGCTTAGTTGCGGAGGGCTTTTAGGGAGTTAGCCATATGGTTTATAGTTAGAATGCGGTTAACTAGCCCTATTAGTTTATCCAAGACTACTCCCTCTAGGGGTGCTAGCTTATTCTATTTAGAGTTTAGTTCTTTAAAAATTTACGGGTTAAGCTATTCGGGATAAAGGAGGGCGCGCATCTAGTATTAGGTCTTTAGCTTATTCTAGGGTCCTACATCTTATTCCCTTTAGGTTAGTGTATTAGCTTTAATGTTTTACTTACCAGAACGATATATAATTATAAAAAAGAATTTAGAGAGTATTTTAGCCTAATAGGCTTATTATCTAATAAGCTACTTTATAGTTATAAAGTACTCTAGGGCTTTATAATCCGTATATATCTTAATCTAGGAGTTTGTGCCTTTAAGCTCTACGCGCTATTAGAATAGCGATTAGATAATAGCTAGCATTTCTTTATTATATACTTTATAGTTATACTTAGCTAGGTCTATTATTTTTAAAAAGAAGGTAATAGAGTACTATTTACCATCTAGATATAACTGTAATAGGATTCCCGCTATAACTCTATTAAAAGTATCCGTCTCTAGCACTAATTTAAGGTCCGGGTTATAGTAATAAAGGATTAAAGAAGAGATAAGCCAATCTTTTAACTCTCCAAAGGCTTCTATATAGTTGTTATTAAAGACAAAAGGTATGTCTTTCCAGGTAAGTTGTATAAGAGGCGTTGCCATAACTCTATAGTCACGGATAAATTGGTAGTAGAAATTATAAAAGCCTAAGAAGAACTGGATCCTCTTTATAATATAAGGGGGCTTCTAGTTGCGGATTGCGTTAACCTTCTTAGGGTCAACTTTAATCTTATCTATACTTACTATAAACCTAAGGTACTTTATACGTTTTACCCTAAATTTACATTTTTTAATATTAACTTATAAACCTGTGTTTTATAATCTCTCTAGGACCTTCTTAACGTAAACTTAGTGCTCGAGTTTGTTGTTTAAGTATATAAGGATGTCGTCTAGGTATACCATGCAGAATTCGTTAAGGTAATTAAAAAGAACATTATTTATATACCTTTGGTATATAGCCGGTCCATTTATTAGTCTAAAAGGAAGAACTTTACATTTATAGGACCTGTAATGGGTACGGAACGTTATTAAATCTTTAGATATAGGGTCTATCCTAATTTAGTAAAAAGCTTGGCGGATATTAAGTTTAGTAAAGATCTTTACCCGGCTTAGACGTACAAGGGTTTTATTAATTAACAAAATAGAATACTAATCCTTTTAAGTAATAGTATTTAGCTTCTAATAGTCAATACAAAAATAAAGGCCTCCACTAGACTTTTTTATAAATAGAATAGGGGAAGTAAAAGGGGCTTAACTTAGCTTAATAAACCCTTTATCTAGGTTATTAATTAAGTACTACTTTGTTGCTTTTAGCTTGTCCATTAATTATTAGTAGAAGGGGCTATAGCCTAGCAAGTTATTAGCTTCCAATTAAATCTTATAATTATATATCTAGTAAGGGGGTAACTTATCTAAAGCCGCCCTTAAGAACGCGTCCTTGTACTTAGCATAAATAGTAGGAAGAAGACGTTTAACTAGTTCCTTATTAGTTTCCTTAATTAGCTTTTCTTCCCTCTTATTAATAATCCGGTTAATCTTATATAAGCTCGTTATAAAGACCTCATTTTCCTTTTAGTATATATTAAAGTGGAACGCTATAGCGCTAATTACGGCGATGTCTACTATAGGGGGGTTATAGGACAATAGGGGCGTGCGTAACCTTAGGGCCCTCTAAGGTATTAGCGTTGTTGTTACTCCTTTTAGCTTCTATTGCATCTTTTAGAGGTTATCCCTTATATCTTATTAGTACGTTCTTTTCCATACCGGTCAGATCTACGCGATTTAGACGCCGTCTATATTACTATCTATCCCGCTTCCGTACGTAGAGTCCTCCTCAAATATAGCACTTTAGAAGAGTATCTTTATTAGTACAGAGTTCTTTCCAGCTTCACAGTAGGCATCTTCTTAGGTAAAGGCTAGGTCACGGGCCCGGACATCCTACTAATATATAGGGTTAGACTTTGTGGCTAGTATCTTATAGTTAGTTCAGATTTCTCTAATAAAGGAGGGTAATTTTAGTCTATCCTCTGGCTAGACAAACTATCTTTATTATACGTTTAGCTAAATATTAAAGTAGGATATCTATTTTCGGCTAAGGATTATATCGTGGGACCCTAGGTCTAAGATGCAGAAAGGGATACCATATTAACATTATCCATTAAGGGAGATATATAACTTTAGGATATAGGTGACCGGCTTACTAGCTTAGCCGTTATAGCCTTTTACCTAGACAGGCTTCTCTAATAGGGTAGCTTTTACATTTAGAAACTTGGCAACGTTAATTATATAGGCAGTATTTATAAAGGCAAAGCCATTTGCTCTAGTGTTAATAAGGGCAGTTAAGTTAACTCTATATCCATTTTAAGATACTATATATAGAACCGTAAAGTGTTTTCCACCTATTAACTAACTTAGATCAATCTCTTTAAGATCAATAGGATACCCTAGGGGGGAGTCTTTCCCTAGGGTTCTTCTTTTCCCAACTTATTAGACGTTTCTCCTTCCTCTATCTCCTTAATATCCCCTAGTTCTAGGTAAGATGAGGTAAAGTAACCCTCCTTATTACAGTTGTAGCATGTAGCCGAGGTGGGGTTGATTAGGGTATTGCAATAAGTACTAGTTAAGGGCGTAGTATATAGCTGGTTAGGCGAGGCTCGCTAGTGCGTAGTTATAACCGCTTTTAGTATAAGAGTAGACGTAGCTTGTCTTCCTACTCTAGCTCCTATAGGTGTGGCTAGTGAGTTGCGATCGCTATATAGTCGCTTCTACTAATTAGGGCGGGCGTCAATCCGCTTTAGTTCTATGTCTAAAAATAGGCAACAAGCTGCGAGTTTTTTATAGGTTAGTAGGTCATCTAAGGTTACAGCAATCTTCTTTTATAGCTGGATTGTTAGCTTATTATATAAGTCTAAACGGTAGTTCTTAAGGGGAACCTAGCCTTCTTCCGCAAGGTGTAGGAATTAAGTCTGGAATTCGGCAAAGGGTTAGTTTAGTTTTATTATTAGGCGATTATAGTTATACTAGGCATCCTATACTTTGTTTAGGTTAACGTAGATAGTAGCTAGGTGCCGTATTATCTTATTAATAGATATAAATCGGACAGGGGAATCGTCTTTAAACTTAGCTTAAAGGTGCTGTTAGGTATCCCCTATAGTTTAACTAAAGAGGTAGAGCATTTTGGCTTCTTTAGAAAGGAAATAGTTATAGTTAACATGGAGCTTTCCTTATACTTAAATCCTCTAATTCTCAAAGGTAGGGTCTATCCTATTAGACAGTAGTTGGGGGTTAGGGAGCTTAACGGACTTTAATTGTTTTATTATTGTGTCCGTACTCCCTAGTGTGTTATATTTGGTTAAGTGAATAGGACAACTAGGACTTCTAGAAGGGGGGGCTAAGCTTTATAGGGCTGTAAGGCTATCTAGGATCTTTTATAGGGTCTCCTATATACTTTAAGCTTAGAGACGGTTAGCTTTCTAATTGGCCGTTAGGGCATAAATCTGTTTATATACGTCTATACTATTATTGTTATCCTTAATTTCGGATCCTAATTAAATCTTATATTCTTCTTAGGTCGGGGCAGCTCTTTTAAATAAGCTCGCTTTAGGTGCCATCGTTAGCTTCCTAGGGTTTATTAGAATTGTATAATTTGGTTTTAATTCTAGGGGTATAGGTCTAATCCTATCTAGTTTATAGGGTGGGATATTATTAAGGCCTTTCTAGGCAATATAGAGTTGTTTTAGTGTCTAAGTATAGCGCGTTAACGCGTTATTGCAGACGAAGTTTCTTATAGGGTGGGATATTATTAAGGCCTTCCTAGGCAGTGTATGGAGAGCTTAGTATAATGTAATGGCTTGTATAAATGCCTCTAAACCAAAGCTTGTGGATTGCTATCTAATAAAGATACTAAGCTAAGGAGAAGAAAAAAAGGGGGTCGCCAGGACCATAGTAAACATATATAAAAAGGGCAGCCGCTAAGGCGCTAGCGGTAAGCGAGCCAATCGTAGGTTGGCAGAATATGGCAGCAGCATAGCAGAATTTGGCAGGTGACGCGCTCTAGCACCATCACAGTTAAATTTAGTTAGCTATAAGTTTCTAATCAGCTTTCCTTATTCCCAAGAACAGCAGACGTCAAAGTCAATTAGTAAGTAAGCCTTGGAATACTCCACACTAAGAACTAATATAAGAAGTATATCTAGTTATGCCTTATTCCGTATGCACGTAGGAACAAGTCTGATATTCTTGCGGACACTCTAAGGACAGCGAATTCGTCAAATGTTTAAATCACGCTGGAACGGACACAAGGTGTTCTAGCAATATAATTCAGTATATAGATGTAAAGACATCGATATATTCATATAGAGCGTGTTCGAGAAGCGGATAATTATATTAAAGAATAGGCTGCGAATACCGATAACACCTAAAAAGGGTATAAGAGCCAGCAACAAGCGAATAATAATAGGCTATTAAAAAGATATCTCTAGTATTTTAAGCTCCCTGTACTAGCATTAATTAGGTTAGATAAAGGAAATAATAAGTACATGCTAAATAAAGCGAAGAGTCTATAGTTCGCCAGTCCTCTAGTAGAAGGTCTATATTCTGGCTATATCCCACAATTTTCTACCCCTAACGCGTCTGCTAGCTTTTAAGCAAGCTTAATAGTTTCCTCTAGCTCTAACTTTGCGTAGTTTTTATTATCCCGGAAAGTGGCCGCCTTGAAATCTATAAACTTCGCTTTCTTGCCTTCAATTACAATATTATACTTGTTTAGGTCTCCATGGACGACTCCTACGGCATATAACTATAGTATGGCATCTTTGCAGATCTCTAGATCCTTCATATCTGGGTAACGGCTATTAAGAGCTTCTATTAAAAAGCCTATAACCCAACTTTTTATTTCTTTATAAATGTAGCCTAAGAACTTTGGCGCAAATATAAATCTATACATCTTAAGAGCACCGTAAGCCTTAATCTCTGTGTGAAGAGCTTTAAGCTCATGCCCGAATCTAGCAATCTTTAAAACGTATATCTTCCCTTGCACACCTATAAATAAAACTCTATTGCTGATCCGACCGACCGGAGTAAGGCCCAGAAAATTGTAGTATTAATAGGAGCGTATAGGAACGGGGGGTTAATATAACCGGTGCGGTTTAAAGGTATCTACCAAACATAAGATCCTATGAGACGTCCTATTAACCGTAAGCGTATTCCACCATTTATTCCAGGCTGGGAGAGAGCGCAATTTTACAAGTATCCTTAAGCTATCGGTTCGATTAGTTATAGGTATAATATCCGTATATAGAACCGAGACGTAAACAATTTATACGCCTCTTTGGATTTGGTAGAGGTAGTTATTATCCTCTAGATTAAGGGACAACACTTCCTCCGTGCCTTCTATATGCAGCTATAACAACGCTTACTAATAACGTATGGGGAGTTCTGCGGATTTTCTAGTTTAGAGAAGCCGTTAGCGATAGTAAACAACTTAGGATTAATAACTGGAATAGCGAACAGTGAGAAGATAGTGATATACCATATATTAGTGATTAAAATACAGAAGCCTGCTCTCTAATTACGCAGTGCTAGCAATCCTAATAGAGGAGACACTAAGTCGTATATATAGTAGCTGCTTACCATGGACGATGACTAAGAAGGCTTAAGCTTTTATAGCACCCCCACTTAATACCTTAAATACACCGAAATCAACTTCCCCTCCTTTAAGAGCGCATAATACGGGATTAAGTAGATCTTGAAAATGGAGTACCTAATTTTAGGCGCCCGAAACATTCAAAATTAGAACCCTCTTAGAAGCTATTAAAAATAGCCCTTCGTTTACACCTAAAACTAGATGCTTAATTCTTAGAGCCTACTTAATTACCTCTTTCTTTCTCTCTCAGTCTAGGTAGCAGCCTTGGATAAAACTCACATAAAACAGTAGTAGGAGACATTAGCCGGAATGATATAATAAAGCATCAATCGTAGACACATAATAATTTCAGAGATAGGGTTAAGAAATAATATTCTCGAGTTTTTCTATCTAAGGCTGGAGGAATTTGGAAAGAGACTAAGGTTTTATTCAACTTGGCTATATTTGTAACTATAAGAGTGTTATATTAGGCACTTCTGACTTTAAAAGGCTTATTCCATCGATTCTAGCGTCCTATACTCCAAATCACAGTTATATATACCCTGCAATGTCCTCGTATTCCAGACATTATTTGGATTGTTTTCTGTACACTATACGCCGTTTTGCGCGTGCACTTATTAGAGTGAAAGTGACCGTAACTATACGAGAGTGTTTCCTAAACATATATAGTATGCCTTTAGAGACAAGTTAGCTGCTTTTTATAGAGAGTAAGGAACAATCTTATAAATTTAAGGCAGAATGCTGGCTCTTCTTTTATAGGAATTTGTAGTTTCATAGCCTTTTATAGAGTAATATTTCTTAAAGCTGTTGGTATGGAACAGAGCTAAGGAAAGTGGACTTTAGTAAGTATATAAACTATTAGCACGTTTTGCTCTTTGGCGGAGTAGTAAATAGGCGGGTAGAAGGTATAGTATAAAAAGAGAAACATTTACGTCTATTTAAAGAAGCCGCTTGCCGCGTAACTAAAAGCCGGCTAGGATTAAATTTTGGATAAGTATAGATATCTAGTTCCGTTGCGAGTTTATAGGCGCTGTAGCTGGCGCAGGGTTAGGAATAAATAAAGAAGTTGTATAAGCAGACTATTCTCTATTTAGACGCTTGCAGTCGACTTTAATTAGAGGCCTTACTAAGATAGCCAAGCGCAAGTTAACTTAGACTATAAGCGTAATCTAGTACGCAGTATAGCATCTAAAGCTCTCTCTATAGACCACTTAAACGCCTCCACTGCTCTCATTATATAGGAGACGGCAAGGCTCTGATATCTTCGAAGCCCAACTCTGAATTAGAGGCGGAATGCTGCTAATATACACCCCCTAATATCTTCGATGAACTCAGCTACCTAGGTTACATAAAACAGAGTCCCTAAGATATAGTAGAGCTTAGTGGTTCTATAGGCAATAAGGAAGCATATATAGTCCAGATTTATACGTCAACCTACCCTATTAAGGCCTAGCACCAGCAAAGCTGGGTATAGGGGGGAAGGATCCAGCTCCTCCTATAGTTAAATTACAGCGCATTTATAATACGGCGCCTGTATTATTAAGCCAGTATATCAGCTCAGTTTTTAAGTCGCAGTTAAGTTGGAGTCTAGGTTCAGCTCCCTAACCAGCTAAGCGTAAAGAGCGGAAAAGAGAGGCGAAGAGGGAGAAAGAAAGGTGGAGAATAAAACAATAGCGGTTTTGTTAGGGGATCGATTAGACGCTAAAAAGGAGCACATAATTTTGGCTGTAAATAATAGAGGCCATTTTCAGAAGACTCTAAGAGAGTCCAAATTTAGGTATTTAACGTTCTATTATCTATCCTACCTTTAGGCCATTGCTTTCCTGTAGCTGAAAGAGAGGAGCTATTTACTTTATTAAGGTCTATTTGGGAGGGCTCTTTAAGGTAAGTCGCCTTTATCGCTAGAAGCCCATGCTTATTCTATCTAGATATTTGCTAGAAATAAATTCTTTAAAAGCTTAAAGAAGCTAGCCTATAAATAAATATTATAAAATATAAAATCTATATCTAGAAAGCAGGCTATCTTAGCCCTAGAATAGCGGTTGTATTTTTGCGCAACAATTGAGCTTTAAGTCCATAATAGAAGAACTAGAGGCTAAAAATAAGGATTAGGCTAATAAGATAAATCATTTATAAGATATATTAAATGTTAAGGTCGATTTAAGATAGCGCGCTAAAGATAAGATATCTAAAACCGGCTCTCCTAGGACGGTGAGCCTCCTAGAATACAACGTTTATAGGATTTATCTCGGCGTGAGTTTAGTCCGCTTAATAAGGATAAGGCCTATATTTGCCTATAATAATATCTGGTAGCGTAAAGGTATAGTTTTCAAGTCCTCTCTAGGAGAGCCTTATTTAGAGGCACATTCCAGGTGCCACCTTGGCGGGGATATCCTAAGGATACATAATAATGTTTCCTGTACGGAGACCAGCGCCTAGGCGATAGAGCATAAACTATTTTACTAAGCGCCGTTCAACCCTAAGCCCGCATAGGCGTTTTGGCTTGTAGCTTTTATTAATATATAAATTATTTTACTAAGAGGCTTAATGCCGTCCCCCTAGCCGCCAAATAGACCTAGACCTGGGCCCCACTTAGCCTATCCCAAGCTTACTTCTACCTACTATTGTATTACCCCAGCCCACATCCACCTAGCAAGTCGCAGACGATAATAATGCGCAAGAAGCTGCTTGGGTTTATTACCTATAATGACAAAGAAGAGGTAATGCATTATCGTATAATAAACTAACGTTAGGAGTAATATTTCTATTTACTAGGAACGCCTGGCTACTTATCTAGGAACCCCTACCTCTCCAGTCTCCGCGACTCCCGTCTACTACGCGTCTTAACAACTATAGGTGTAGATTATGGCCGTAGCGGGGACTGCTGGTGCTTGGGTCGTGCTTAATTTGGCGCTTGTTTTTGCCAAACCCGGCGGAGCGGCGTCACTGGCGGTGATTTCGCGCTAGTATTAGCAAATCGTTTGACCTTAGACACCCTCTATGGACAAATTTAATGTAGAGTGGCGTCTTTCTTAGTACTTTAAGGCTTGCTCTCTTGGCTATCTAGGCTCTATAAGACGCTGCTCTATAGAGGGCCCAAGTCCTTAATAGCAGGTTAAGCTTCTAGTGTATTGCGCTTCTAGCGCTGCATATTCTGTTTCTAGGGCTTGAATTTCGAAACCCTTACCTTACCAAGTACCTTATGAGCTTTGAGTCGTCTCTTCTGGTGGTTGAATTTGGAGGGCATCCGGATGGCTTTTAATCCGCCATCGTAATTATTATAGTCTCCTTTAACAGATGGCGGTTGTACAGCATCTATTGCTATACACTCCTACTCGATCCACCGTAGGAGATTCTTGTGGTATCCTAACTTCCGTTTAGCAGTCTCCAGCATGTACTAAAAATTTAGGCCTTCTGCTATACATTTAACGCCTATGGCGTCTATACCCTCGGCTTTCTTCTAAGCAATATCTAATACTTCTTTTTAATTATCTCTTTTCTTCTCTAACCGCTTGTGGTTTTAAAGATGGTAGTTTTAAAACTCAGTCCAATTCTTTAGCCGACTCTGTTGTCCTGAGTTAGATTATAGACGTACATTCCCTCCTAATTAATGCCTTTGCTGACGTTTCTGGACCTTCTCCTTAAAATTACTGAAAGGTTTATGTCAATACTATTATTAGGTTTTCTTTTAAGATTAATAGAATTGCTCCCAGTCTAATAATTAGACACGGAGTACTAAGTTATCTATTCCAGCAAACGATTTCTAGTATAATATTATTCCTTAGTATTGCTTGGGGATGTCTAGCAAGGGAATCTTAAGATTAGTTAGGTAGTAAGGAGGATAGCTTTTCTTTTCCAAAACCTTGCGCGCCTAGTCCTCTATAAAATAAGACTCCTCCTCCTCCGCCTTAGGGTTAAGGGGTAGTGTTAGGTCTCTATATTGTTATATTATTAGTATAATAAAGGGATGGATGGGGTAGGAGTACTAACTATAGCCTAAATAGAAGAGCATTATTAACCTAATAAGATATAATTAGAAGTTGGCTTCTAAGTGTAAAAGAAAGTGTTGCGTTAGCTTAACTCGCCTAGGGCAGCCTAAGGGGTTTCTAGACTCGTACTCTAAAGTCTTTAATTTGGTGTATACTTTGGCTTTCTCTGGCTTGGTAAGGGTCTCCAAGCCTAGTACTATAACAATACTTTTCGAGGGAGAGGTGTTGGTATAATTAGCTGCAATTATAGGTGGTGAGCTAGTACGTACCTAAAATCGCCACCAAAGTCTTTAACAGTACGGCGGGCGACTAGGTTATCAATATAAGAGTTATCTAAATCTATAGCGGATAGGGAAAAGTAGAATAGCGGTAGTGCACGCGGTAGCAGCGAAGTAGTTATTATTATACAACGCGGCTGCTAGGCAGCAGATATAAGACCTATATATATAGTCCCTCAGATAATAGTCGGGCCGCCCTTTTTTAGCGGCCTAGAGGCTAGAGATGATTAAACCTAACGCTAATTAATTAAGGACCAGATAACTAGCTGTCTGGCTACCTACAAAAAAGAGATAATAAGAAAAGACAAGAATTGGAGAGATCCCTAAGAAAATTTTATAGGGGCGCCTACTAGTTAGTGCTCGTGCTACCTTCTATTAAATGCGGCCTGCCCTTTAAAGCAAGCCCCTGCGACCTATTGGCCCCCGCGCTTAATATAGTATATAAGCCTATTAAATTAACACGAATTTATGCAGCTATAAGCCCCTGCACCTATGGGGGTACCTAAGAGCAGAAGTGCCTGGGTATATTACCTATATTAGCTGCTCTTCTTAAGTGCTTCTATCTAGGACTGTTCGTTTCCTTAACATTTTCTATCTTTAGTACTCCCGTCAAGGTCTATTTCTTATTCTACTAATCTATCCTGTTATAATTTATTGCCCCTACCTTGCTATTCAGCATAGACAACCCTAATGTGTTTACAGTTCTAACCCCACATAATAGGAAAAATAGGGCCATAACGGCCTTTCGCCTGCTGGAAAACGCGAATCGCTTCTATAGTGCCATAGGGGGCGTCGCTAAAGAACCTATAATTAATAGTTAGGAGCCCACGCCGTCTATATTGTCACTATCCAAAGAGGAGAGGGAGGTAGACTAGGATGCCACTAATTGTATTATTCTAACCTTTAACAAGCCCCCTAAGGACCCCTTAGAAGGGTAGCGGTTTGGTACTAATAAGCTTTCTAATATTCTCCTAGGGCATTAAGGAACCAGAGGGATTAGTAGCCAGCAATATAACATCAACATTAATAAGAGGGGTTGGATATTTCTTCACAATTACCATTTGTCGCACGGGACCGCTGTTAGCTATAATAACTAAAAATAAAACAAAAAGTAGAAGAAGGAGACGTGGATTCTCTCCCACGGGCCTAACACTAAGTTAGAATAGGAGGATGTTACGATTTATATAGGTAGTCTGGTAATTAAAATTAAGTTTCCTAACTAGCGAGCAGGTTAACCCAAATATAGGGAGAACTTATAAGCATTCTTTAAATAAAGCCAGATAGCGCTCCTATCTATTAAAGCACTTAAATTTGACAGCTATTAGTCTACCGCAATACCTAGTTAATATTAGACTCCTACGCACTGGCCCATCTACTTGGACAATAAAGTAATTGGAAAGGGCCAATTTGGTAAAGTTCGCAAGGTTATTAGAATGCGCAATAGGCTGTACTATGCCGCTAAGACGTTCACCCCTCTATTTAAGGCCTCCGCTAGCGACCAGAAGAGGAAGCGGGATAAAGAAAAGTAGAGGGACATAATATAGAATAAAATTAATATTATAAGGAACAATGCTTATATAAGTATACTATTACCGCTATTTAGGTTAGCTCTGGTTATAGCTCTAATTATTAAACAGCCAAACATTATATGGGTAATTAACTTTTACCTTATACCTAAGCCTACCCTTATAATGCTGTTTTACCCCAACAGCTACCTCAAGCGATATCTTCTTATAGACAAACAATACGTCTCCGCCCTTTGATAGATACTCCTCGGCCTCCGTTACCTATATAAACGTAGGATAATCCATTGTAATCTTAAGCCCGAAAACCTACTTATTAATAAGAACAAGGACAAGATTACCGTTATTATTGCCAATTTTAGCCTTTCTAAGATTATAATACCAACCAATAACCTCCTGAATACTTTCTGTGGGATACTGCTATATGCTGCGCCAGACGTTTTCCCCGGGAGGACTTGTATAAGTAACAGCTATAGGGCCAAAGTGGACATCTAGTCGGTAGGAATTATTATATTTAATATATATAGCCTTCTAGAAGTTCCACCTCTTCCTAAGAAGAAAGACCCCAGGCGGTAAGTAGTTGCAATAGAGAAATAGATCTTGACATAGACTAAGTTGCTCCTTAAAAGACTTAATTATAAGGACGAAAATAATAACAAGTTAGTAGAACTTCTCTTTTATATACTTAATCCCTATCTAGAGAAACAATACTTGGCAAATTAGTGTTTAGAGATAGGATATCGCAATAGTTTATTTAAAAAGACCCATAATAGTCGTATTATAGATGCGGATATAAACGATATAGTAAATAATACAGCGCAAGCCAACCCTACGCTTGTAGACAACGGGGTAGAGACGCCAACTCCACAATCCCCCCAACTGTTAAAGATAGGCATAAATAAGACCACCTTTATAGCTAGAAGCCTTAGGGGTTGTTTAGAGAGAGAATATTACAATAGTTTGTTTAAAAAGACTTATAATAGTTATATTATAGGTGCAAACGACACAGAAGTTAACACTTTAAAGGACGCTACTCCGCAAGCCAAGGAAGCCAAGGAAGCAGATAATAGGACAAAGACACTAACTCTGCGGTCACCCTAGTGGACGGAAGTAGACATAAACAATACCAGCTTCTTAGTTAGAAACCTTTAGGGAAGTGTTAATAGCAATAGAGCAGGATTAATGAATTCGCTATTAACTATTAAGGGCTCTATATCTAGGGCCCCGGCGCGCCAGCTGACGATGTTAACTTCCACAGGATTAAGCTAGTCTTTAATAATCGGTCTATTAAATTCTAACTCAGATGGCGGTTTTAATTTAGATTCTAGGTTTAGGCATAAAGGAGGTCCCATAGCAGGTTTATTTATTAGAAGGGATCGTTTTACTAATAGCCTTAAGAGCAGACAATCTAGTAAGGACGCGGCTAAGGAGCAAGTAAAGGAGGTAGGTCCTAGGCAACGGAACCTAACAGTGACGAGTGCTATAGGGTTGGATTCCTTTAAATAGCGTCTTATTAAGTTGCTGGCAGGGTAGGAACAGAGTCTTCTTTTTACTGTATATTATTATGTAATGAACTTAAGTATTTTATAGAGTTTTCTCTAATAGCAGACTGCTATATAACTAATAACAAGTTTCTTTGCTTGCTTAACTGTTATATAATATATATCTAATACATTTCTTTTAAAGCATTAAGTGAGCGCTTACAGATACGCCAGTAGGAATGCATATTTTAGGCATTTAGCATTTATAATTTATTAAAGAAGAACTATAACTATTTTTACCCTCTTATATATAACTAATAATCATCTCCACGTCAGTGCTTGGGTTAATTAAGTATATAGTAGCCTTTCCTGTTATATAGCCCTGTTATTTTTGGTAGAATATCTATTTAAGCTCTTAGCTGGGGTATCTGGAGGGGAAATATCCTCTTAGGAATGCTTACCAACTAAACCTATAGTGGAATAGCCTGCTTAGCACTATGCCCTATTATTTACAGCGGAGTATCCCAGTATACGTTTGGATTTGAGGACGCTTATAATATTATATTCCAAATTTCGAGTCTAAGGCTGTGTATTTATGTTATATCAAAGTTACGTAACGCAAATTAATTGGGATGTATATATACTGGGTCAAAGCGCCTAACAATTGCTCCTATAGAAGTTATTAAAATTTCTATAAAGCGATCGTTACGCGAGGGCGATTGTTAGGCGCTTTGATACGGTATTACTAGCCAATAAATAGTGCAGTTACTATTAACAAGAATAAATATAAAGAAAGAGAAAGGATAGCTAAATTCTAAACATATATCTGCCTACGTGCTAAAAGGGCGTGCGTTCTATAGAGCTAAGTATAGGACTGCAAATTATCAAACTGGCCTCCTCCTATAAAATCACGCTGAAATTCTACATTTGCAGTAATAGCGAATTCTAGATATATTAAGGACACCCGCGTCTCCTTATGGGAAGCCAATGCTTAGGCTATAAAGGGTTGCGTAGGTCTAGTTTAGGTCTCCACTTAGGATTATTTCTAGCGCATTTTATAAGACATAACTCATTCCTAGATATATACTACTGGTGTTAGAAATTAGCGATGAGGTGCTAACTAAGCTCTAGACACATTGCGAGGTCAAGCTCTGCATGCAATCTATATAGACATTAACCGCATCTACTGCATCACGAATCAATTAATATTCATTGTCTGCGTTATCTCTATCATCAAATAGACCCTTAAGACACCTCCGCTGTGACCTTATAACCTTGTAATTCTAACAGGTTATAAGCCTGGGTAGCGACACCTCTCCTAACTTGAAAATCGACCCTAAAAATGACCTTCTCTACCTTAACCTTAACGACACCTATATACGATTATAAGGCCGGTAAAATCGTTATTTTTAATGGAGATAACTTTGCAGACTAGGAGCGCACCTGCGAGGCAGCCCTGATTATGTTAGAGGGCTGGGATTTTATTACTAGTGCAGAGAACCCAAATCAAGTCAATTCAGCTAATGGAAAAAGAAGACAAGGGGAAGCAAACAAGATTATCTATAATTCGATAGGAGACGACCGTTAGGAAGAGATGCGTGCGATAATAAAGGCATACAATATTTAAGGAATGTGGGAAGGAATGAAGAAGTTTAATAAGGCTAATGACGAGGTCTACATCTCTAGACTCCGCAGAGAGTTTTATAGCACTATATTCGACCCTACGAAGATGCGAATTGTTAAGTTCCTCTAAATACTTAATCAATTTAAGATTAATCTAGCCTTAACGCCTTAAGCACTTACTAACGATAATATTAAAGAGCAGCTTCTCTTGGCCCTCCCAAGTAATATTATATGGCAGAATGTGAAGACCTGGTGTCTATAAGACAAACAAGACCTTAAGAGCTGCATTACCCTTCTTTAGGAGTAAGAGACTGCTCTCCCTATATAAGTACAAAATGCAGCACTTGCATACGAGAGGAAAGACGAACCTAGGGGGAGAAGGGGAAACCGAGGTTAAGGTCAAATAAGGGGCAGAGGCCGTGCTGGTAGATTTAATTATTCCTTATCGCGTTATCGCTATAGCTTGTCGTCTTAAGTAAGCAAAGAGCCAAGACAACCAGAAAGAGACGAGTGTAAAGTATACTATTAGAAAGGTTACTACCAGAAAGACTATCCCCTACTTAAGCAATTCCGATTTGATAATGCTAGAAAGATAGATTAAGGTGCTCCTAAGGCAGAGGAAGTAGGGAATATAGTAATAGCTAAAGAAGAATTTAATAGTGATTTAATCTACCTTAACCCTAACCCTAAATGTACTATGCTTATAACGACGTCTCTAGCTTAGGCTTTTGACTTAGGAGTAACTAAGTACTTTACTAGTAACCAATTAGACCTGATATACTTAAAGAGATAGAATACACCACGATAGGTCTGTACTGCGAATGGGACCGTTATCCCTGCTATAGGCTATGGTTAAGTTTAAATCGGTACCCTAAAGCTAAAAGATGTCTGGCTTGTACCTTTGTTTAAGTTAATTAAGCTGATCTTAGTAAGAACTCTTACTTAGGAAGGCTACTCGATTATATTTAACCTAGACGATTAAGCTACTGGCAAGCATAAATTAGGTGTGACGTTTAAGGCCACTATAAGAAATAACCTCTATGTGCTATAAGAGCATTAGGAAGCATTTAATGCGATAGTAGAAGCACACAATTTATAACTAAACGTTAGTGAAACAGATACTGAGCTATAGTACTGCTAAACTGGATATACGAATTACAGTGACCTGTTTAAGCTATAGCACTCCTTACTAGGTATAAAGCTTAAGAAGAGAGTAGTACTAGTTAGTAAGAGTATATGCGAAGCTTGTCTAGCTGGGAAGATGCGAGAAATACTAAGTAAGAAGATAATTAAGCGCGAGAAGATACCTAGTTAAGGGCTATACCTAGATACTACGGGACGAATTGGTATATTAATTAGAGGTTATAACTACTACCTCCTAGCCCTAGACGACGCTATACGCTATACTTAGGTTATTCCTCTTAAAACCCTCCGAACTAAAGAGGTACTGCCGCATATTAAAGAGATTATTGTAAGGGCAGAGAGGTTTACTGGTAACAAAGCTATATAGATTTAAGCGGACAATGGAAAGGGGGAGTTTAGCTGTAGATTTTAAGACGAACTAATACCCTAGGGTATTAACTTTAAACCTTGTCCGCCATACAAGCACTTATATAATGGCGCAATCGAGCGCGCGATCTACACAGTCGACTATAAGACAAGGTTACTTCTATTTTAAGGAAATATACTAGTTAAACTCTGGTGCTATATAGTTAAGTATGCTATCTAGATTAAGAATCAAGTACCCACCTCAGCACTTCCATTTAACGATGAGTATAGTGGTGCTATTATACCCTATAAGGCATACACCTAATAAGTTCCTAACTTAAAGAATCTAGTTGTTTTTAGGTGTTACGCTAATCCAATTAATACGCTCGAGAAATACCCTAGGAAGTATAATTTAAGAATAAAACCTAACTACGTTTTTATGGGGTTAAAAGGGAGTAGTTAATTTAAGATAATAAACCTATATACCCAAGCAATTGAGCTATTTGGAGATGCTAAAGTAAACGAGTATAGGTTCCCTTATAGAGCACCTTAGGTGTAAGCTACGAGATATAGTAACTAAGTGGGCCGCTTAGATTAAGTGGGAAGCCCAGGTTAAGATTAAGCGGGATGCTTAAATCACGCTATAAGCTAAGCCGCGAACCGACCTATACCTCCCCCTACTACCTTAAACGCGCCGACAGAGACTCTAGTTGCGAGAACTATAAGTAGGCCAGATAGTAACCAAGTGGGCCGCTCTAAATAAGTGGGAAGCCTAGGTTAAGACCAAGTGGGCCGCTTTAATTAAGTGGAAAGCCCAGGTTAAGATTAAGTGGGATGCTTAAATTAAGGTAATACTAAGGGTAGGACGCCTATATAAAGTATATTAATACGCATTCCTTATGCGCAGAGAATAAGGTCTGGAAGGTTACCAAATATAAGGGTTTTTAACGATATGGTGGTTTAGTTAGTAATAGCTATAAAAGCTATTTACCTGGAAGCTGAGAATACTACCTCTATAGGAGCACCTATAGCACCTTTTAACGCTATTAAGTTAGATTAGGCCTTAAGGGAGAACGCTTCTGGCTAGATAAAAGCTATCTTTAAAAAATTCCTCTTACTTAAAAGGATGCACACCTATACCATTATAAGGGGGAGAGTACTAGAAGGAAGGTTATTACTCCTAAGTAAGCTAGTTCTAAAGCACAAGTATAATGCTAAGGGAGAAGTAATTCGCAAGAAGGCAAGACTATGCATTTAGGGAGATAAGCAGACCCCCAATATTAATTATTTTAAGATATTTGCGTCTGTTATATAATATAACACCTTTAGGTTTCTAATGGTAAAGGTAGCAGCTAAGGACCTTAAGCTTAACTATATTAACGTCGAAACTGTATTCTTAAACCCACTATTGCAAGAACAGATTTATATGCAGATTTCTAACCTATTAAGAGACTTCAAACCTAAGCTTAAGGGCGTAAAAGATATCTACTTAAAGCTGAATAAGTTACTTTACGGCCTAAAGTAGGCACCGAGAGAATGGTTTTAGATGGTTAAGAAGTTCTTTAAGAGCATAGGTTTAAAAGCAGCTAATGCTAACCCCAATCTCTTTATAGGAAATGAAGTATATATCTTGCTATTTATTAACAATATACTGATTGCAGGAAAGCGCCGATACCTTAATATTACAAAGATAAGAATCTTAAGAGAATAGAGATACAAAGACCTAGGTCCTATAGAAGTATTTATAGGCTTCTAAATTAAGCGAGATCGTACGAACTAAACCCTTAAGCTACATCAGATAATATACACTAAGAAGCTACTTAAACGGCTAAAAATAGATAACTGCAATCCGGCCAAGCTACTAATACCAGTAGGTACTGTCCTAAAGCCTAATATTAAAAGCCTCCTTAAGTATAACAATGCGATAGTGTACTAGCAGATTATTAGCTCTATAATCTACCTCTTAAACTATACACGTCCTAATACCAGCTACGCTGTCGGTTAGTTAGCTAGGTTTATAGCAGCACTAGGAGAATCGTATTACTATTTAAGTAAGCAGCTACTACAATATCTAAACGGTACTCTCGAAGTAGGAATTACCTACTTAAGTTAAGTAGTCTACCTTTCTCTATGCAAGCTCACGTTACCTACTGGTTACAATATCTTTACTAATACTATGTGGGGAACAGAATACGATTGGATATCATTCTAAGGCATAGCAGTTATACGCTATAGGGGAGCAGTAATCTGGATGGCTTAAAGGCAGAAGTTAACGGCATTAAGCTTAATAGAAGCAGAGATTATGGCGGCATTAAAAGGAGCAAGGTTAGTAGTATAGCTTAAGAAGCTAACGAGAGATCTAGAAGAGAGAGATAATAACAACCCTTTTATCCCTACGCTCTACTGTGACAATAAGGGTACGGTTAACCTTTTATACGACACAAAATACTACCAGAAAGCCAAGCATATTAAGACTTGATACCTCTTCGTACGAAACAACATGGTTTAGCGAGATCGACTCAAAGTGGTATATATACCAGGCAAAGATTAGCCGGGAGATATGCTTATAAAACAGCTACTAATCAACCAATTTATAAAGCACTGTGCAACGCTAGGAATCGGTAACTGACGGAGACGGTAACGGACGGAGACGGGGCAAGTTACGGAGGTTTTTCGCCTACTATAGGTTTTCCCTCTGTACGTAGGCCAAATGGCACTTGCAAGGTATTTGGGAATAGCTTTATAATTGCCTATTTAGGATAGACGAGGAGAGCGTCGTCAGCATGGGGGAGTGTTAGAAATTAGCGATGAGGTGCTGACTAAGCTCTGGACATATTGCGAGGTCAAGCTCTGTATGCAATCTATATAGATATCAACCGCATCTACTGCATTACGAATCAATTAATATTCATCGTCTGTGTTATCTCTATTATCAAATAGACCCTTAAGACACCTTCGCTGTGACCTTATGACCTTGTAATTCCAACAACTGGACTATACTCTTTGATTTAGGCCGCGTTGTTTTAAGGGTTTCACTTAGTTATTTTTACCAAGTTCTTTAGGCAGTTATATATTCTCCAAGCCCATTCCTCATAACGTTAGAGGGCAACGGAGGGTGGCAAAAGCACCATGGACCCTAAGAGGCTGTGTAGATCTCCAAACGTAATAGAAATTACTCTATATCTACATTTCTTCTGTTAGAGCCACCTAAATGAAGGCAGGTTAACACCCTTCCAGCTATATATAATTGGAGTAATTGCTTAATCTACAATCCGTCTCCGAGCTTCCCTCTTTAATTCAGTTACCTATATTTAAGAGAAGGGATGGACCCAAATCACTCCCTCAAATATTACTTAAGATGTAGTCAAAACTAGGACTAAGAAAGAAAACTAACGAAATATATTATCTAAAAGTGTTCCGCTTGGCTTAGCACAGCTTATAGATAGTGAGAAATATAGCGACTTAAAACTTATATACCAGGGGCTGGAGTTTAAAGTCTATAAAGCGATTATATGCACCTAATCTCCTGTACTTATAGCTGCCTATAATAGAGGCTTTTAGGTAAAAGCTAACTAAATATTTAGTAGAATTAACCCTAACTAGGAACTAACTAACGGGTAAAAGGCGGTAACTAATATTATAAATATTAACGAGTTTGATTCCGGTACCGTTAAGAAAATAATCCAATTTATATATAAGAAGGACTACAACAATAGCGGGGAGAAGCAAGAATCCAATATTACAAGTATAAAAACGCTCGGCTAAGGTAAGGGATATATTCGCGCGCTAACCCAGTTTATCTGTACTCAAACTTCAATCTATAAAATTAGAGGTAGTGCAACTCGATAACGCCAATACCTCATCGCTATCTAAACTAGACAATAGCGGTGGCGATAATAAAGACATAACAATACGGCTAATAACAGCCAATATCACACTTCGCCACGTCCATGTTAATGCAATTGCCAATTATTACAATATACTATAGCTAAAAGAGCTTACAAATACGAAAATCTAATATATTCTAGGAACCAGCTAGTCCGCAAACGGGTTTCCTAATATTATTAAGGAAGTCTTCAGCCTAACAGGCGACTTAGTATTATATAATATAATTACCTTAACAGCGTCTAAGCACATCGAAGAGCTTGCTAAACTTGAGGACTTCGCAGAGCTAGATATCATAAGCGATTTCGCCATCGGCATTATATAGATGGCGATTACCGTATCCAAGGACATAGAGGAAAAATCTATATAGAAACTTCAAGCTGTCCAATCTCAGCTATAACAAACAAAATCACTACTTCAATCCGCCGAGGCGAGGTACGCCGCGGCTAAGCGCAAAAGCGAAAATATTAATAACAGTCTTAATACCCTCCGCAAGACCAGGACCTATCGCAATTGCGACGCCGAGTTTACATGTTATATTAAGGATAGCAGTTATCTGTTCAACCCTAATCCTAATTATATACTTCGTTGCTCAAAGTGCCAGTGCAAGTATAAGTAAAGATGTTAGGAAATCAGCTTAGGCAGGAAGTCGTTATATAATACTTCTCTTCCTTTCTCCGTTTGGGTTAATCTAAGAAATTCAAATATATATCTTATCTATACCTAGTTGATCTATACAAGCCCCAGTAAACGCAAGATTAATTAGCTACCTAATATATTATTTAGGGACTTAACTAATATATAGCCCACCCCTTAAATGACCAGAGCTCTACCTAAATATATTAAGACGTTCCTAAATTCAGTCTAGAATTCTTTGGTCGCAGTAATAGCATCTATCAGATATTATATAGTAACTATATTACCCATCCCCTATTAGTCATCTTATCCATCCAACTTAGACCCGGCATCTTATGGAGGCCGTTTTTAGGCCTAATGACAACGCGAGTTGGTTAAGTAGTTAGTTACTATAGATATACTAACCTAGGTATTCTATTTTAGGGGGGGGCCGCTTCTAGCCCCCAGCTCTTTTTTAGTACGTATATATATATATTCTATTATAGCCATGCACCATATAGGGTATAGGCCGTTACGGGGCGCTAGCTAAATACTTCCTACCACTAATATGCTTGCTCCAGTTCAGAAGCCAACTATAAGAACATCCATTACCTAACACCATACTCAACCAAAGAAATAAAGGAAAGTGATACATTACTATTAGAGGAAAGTCGGAGTTTAGAGGCGAGCCCAAGTAAGTAGTTTTTAACGCCTTATATCCGTAGGGCTATTCCAGCGTTGTGCGCTTCTTAATTGGGGACGCACTAGTAGAGGCACATATAGAGGAGGCTCGCGGTGTATTCGGTTAGAAGATTAAAGGAGGAATTCTTAAGAGTCTTTACTTATTAACGTCGGCTTCTATACCTTCTACATCTTATACACTTAGGTGTAAACGTCTAGTCTCCTTTATAAATTCAATTATAGCTCTAACTACGCTAATGTCTGGCTTCTAGCGTTTAATTAGGCCGTTAATATTTCTGCCTCCTTCTTATCTACTTAAGTAGCCTCCTAATGCATATAATAGATCCCCAGATCGGTCTCTATACTACTCTCTTAGTTTAATTCTCTGCTACGCCCACCTCCTACAGGAGAAGAGGAAGTGCTGTATTAATTCTATAAGCCTATAGTCACATAACGCCATCTCTAATGCATTAATTTTGTGAAGAATAGTATAAGCTAGAGCGGTTTAGCGTGGCGCGTTACTAAGTCAACTGGAGTACACAAATCTTGGAGTCTTTATGGCCAGCCGCCTAGGCTGGGAGTACTCCTAGCTAAGGTATTATTGCGTATCTAAGGCTTTAAATTGCTAGGTTAATATTATGGGCTTAGAGGGTTGTATAGGGTAGAGTTAGGGCTTAGGGTTAGAAACCCTAACTAACAGCGGCTAAATCGCGGCTTTAGGCTAGGGGCGCGTTTAAACCTCCACAGGAAACTCTTGGATTCTTACCCATATAACATACACCGGTTCTCTAATGGCGCGTAGTTAGGAATTTCGAGAAAAGTCAAGAAACAGCAACACATTGGCGGTACACGGACGAGCCATCAAGAGTAGGAGTAGGTTTGGCCGGGGAGTGGTCAAGAAAGTATGCAGCTCTTATATAAAATTTCGTCACCTTAGTCCTATAATATTTACTTAATATTTAGACAATGTCACTCCACTGCCTTAAATGGTTCCCAGTGCTTTGCTAATAAACTTTTGGGAAGCTTCTCAAATCTTCTATACTAATGATATAATTACGCCAAGACGACCACTAACTATAATATAAGCGTAAAGGCTATACTAAGCTAGATTTTTCTATCTATAGTTCTTATACTACCTTCTTGCACTACCCTTTAAAGTATACAACACCGTAGTGTTATAGAACTTGTAGATAATAAACATTCTATAAAAACCCTATAGAAGCCGCCAAAGATTTGAGTCTCCTACAAGCCCTGTGAGCGATATTAGAGAAAGGGAGGAAATTCTAAAAGACATAGCGGAGTTTGCTACTAAAAAAGAGCGGCGTTTGCGGATAACGCCTAAAGAAAAGATTGCGGAGAATGGGTTATACTTGCGATATCAACTTAAGAGTAAACCTGTATTAACGATCCTATTACAGCTAACTCCACCTAGATATATGGCATGAGCATAATATTAAATAGATTACTGCTCCTTTGTAGAGAAAGTAAGAAGCAGGGAGATTGAGATTAAGAATAAATATTAAATCGTGCTTAATACACAGCTATGGGAGTATTTCCACATATCCTATCTTAAAAAAAGGAAGATGGTAATTATAATACAGCTTAGATTAAAAGGGAACTAGCGTACTAGCGCGAATACAATAACAAAGAGGGAAGGTGTAAATACCCTCCGCTACTGGAAGCACTAGTAGAACCATTCCTAAATAAGTACTAAATAAACAAAGGCGACGTGTGTCCCCTCTCTAAGGTACTGCAATATTGGTATATAGAAAGGCTAGCGTTAGCAATTTAGGTTAATAGTCTTTTAAGCCTAGGCTTTTCTTTAGTGTTTCTAGAGCGAGAGGAGGACTTTTATTAAGTAGAGCTGGTGTCTAATTGGCATTAAGGCTGTTATTTCCAATTTAAATACTTTTAATTATTTTAACTCCCTATACTCCGTTCTAACCAGCCATATATAAAAAGAATAGGATAAGTATATTAAGAAGATTATAGGCCAGGTCTTTAAATTTTCTATAATGTTATAAAACTTCGCCGCTCCAGACAAAATTAGATAATAAAGAGAAGGAGAGATTCCGGAGACTAACTCCTTTAGGGAGATTAGAATTATTTCTTAATATTAGTATAGTGTGTATAATTCTATAGACGAAATAGCAAGGGAATCTAGCAGTAAATAGGATAAAGTGCTATAGTTGCAATAAACCTCACTCTATAAGAACGGTTTGGGAGATCCTAAGGATATTGCAGCGGCCTTAATAAATTACTTCCCTTATAATATGTGCTAGTGCGCCTATACTGCACCCAGTATCCGATCTGGGAAGCGACCAAATATATTATCCTACTTTATACCCATCTTGTTCTTGTACGCGAGTAAGCGCTAATCGTCTAACTCTAGCCACGGCTGACGTGTTCGGACTTGTACGCGCCTATGCTCTCTGTGGAGCCGCCTATTGTCGGCGGCAGCGGCGCTAGTATTAGAATCACTACTACCTAAGCTTTCGCTGCCTAAGCTTTGGCTACTATTCCTAAAATTATTGTCTCTGTTGTTGTCGTCCTTGTCGTCGTCTAGACCAACAGCATTATTATTAGCCCCTTTGCCGTGCGGACTACGCGTACCAGTTTTGCTGGCGGCATAGTTACTACTTTACTGCGTTAAGCTCGGACTGGCGTATATATTCAGCGCATCGTTATACCAACAGCCCACTAATAGCTATAAATCCGACATCAACTGCATTATACGGATAAGTTGCCCTACGTTACCGAGCAAGTCGCGTATAATTGTTAACGGTTTTAAAGATAACTTTAACGTTATCTTATTCTAATAGATAATCGCCGTAATCAATATTGTGCATTCTGGCACCTGGTAAAGGGTAATATTGGTTGGCCAATAGTCCGCATAGTCGCTTTGTCCATAGTTAATGGTGTAGTTATATATTACCTTCGATCCTGGAGAGAATGCTTAGAGGGAGGTAGACTAAGTTATAATATCTGCTTTAGATCTAGAGTGGCGGTATACTGGTAATAACTTTAGATATCGCAATGTTCTTATAGGCCTCGTGCTTCTATTAAGCCGTTTAAAACTCGTTCCTATTAGACCGCGCCGCTTATCCTAGAATGGATAATTGCTATGTTTATATTGCTGTAAAGTTACTACACTAGCCCTATGGGATACCTCCTAGTTGCTATTAGGGTCGTCCTCGCCGCTCTCCCCAACCTTACCATTGCTGCTATTGCTTTTATCTTCGCCCATATATATATCCTTATTGACGTGTCAATCGCCCTCTGTTTGTCTATATGGAGAGACCAATTATTTTAAGGGCTCTAGCGGCCCCGTATCTGGCCTATGCCCTTAGTGTTTACTATCCCCGCTATTTACTAAATTAAGGATGTCGCTTTAAGGTAAGTCCGGGATATTGGCATTATTATCTTTATTGCTACTGTCTAGGTTACTAGTATTTGGATTATTACTGGTTCTAAGAGGCGAAATCGGGCTACCATAGCCCGGCAGCGGCGTTGACTTTAGTATACATATAGGACTAGATATAAGGCTCTTTGTTTATAGCTAGGCCAACCTCTGCCGCTTTACTAAATAAGAATCTTTTAGAGCTAGTTTTAAGGTCAAGTCTAGCACTTTTATAGAGGAGATAGCCGTATTGGCGGATAAAGTGCGCTTCCACTTACGTGTTATAAACGGCCGACTTATTATACCCAGATCCTTATAGAGAGGTTCGTCCTGCTCTAGCAGACTATCTTTAAATATATTAAAATAGGGGCTCTGTAAGTCTGTAGGAAGATTACTTACTATTATATACGCCTCTGGTATTCTTTATGGAGGGGGTGTGTATGCTAGCTATGTCTAGACTATTATTTTAATACTTTAGCGACCCGCTACCGGATTGGATATTTTATATACTATAGCTTGCTCTAGCTGCGTCATCCTCTAGAACTAAAGAAAATTCTATTATTAATTAGTAAATAAGAGCCGTAATGCCATTAATATGCCTACCTAGACTGCTTCTATTAAACAACCTATTTATAGCCAAGTTTATCTCCTTAACGCTTATAGCCTGGTTAGCCTCTTCCTGGCTGGGTTGGTAACTCTATAGTATCTATAGAGGAACCGGGCCAAGACCACCTTCGCTGTCTACACGCATGTATTAGCCGATATCTATTATCTTATACCATTTAAGACGTAGGTAATACCTTAATATGGCGAACTTAAAGGATTAATAGCTCTTACTAGAGCCAGTAGTCCCAGATCTAGAGAACGCGACGCTTTAGAGTCTAGTAGATTAGTTAAAAAGTCATTAATATTAGCCTACTCTCTATTGTATTTGGGGGAGCCAGCTTCGCCAAGGTTAGACTCTATTATTTTAGGCTTCGCCTTGGGCTTGGCCTTAGATTTCGTCTTAGGCTTAAGTATTAGAGAAATATAAGGAACATATTTTATAGGAGGAAGTAAAGGGGTAAATAAAAGAGTACTAAAAGAGGAGGCTATTTTAGTGCTGAGGTCTACTAGCTTTTTTAGTTATAAGGATAGAAGCTAGTCTGGAGGTTAAAATATATAGCTACCTCTCTAAGCTAAGGAGTGTTACTTTATATGCCGCTGCCAACAACGCCGTTTAAGGTAGGATCGTAAGGAGCCCGTATAAATACTACATCCTAGCGTAGAAGCTTAGTTATAGGGGGCAGTGCAAGGGAGCTACTTATATTAGGGGTAGTAAGGACCGGCTTAAAGTCCTACCGCCTTTAGCGTCTCTAAAACAATCGCATATTGTACTTATAGGCGCCGCAGAGGCTTTATTGTAATAAGAGTATATATGGCTCCCTAGGCGATTAGCTAGTAAATATTATAAAAAACCCTCTAGACCGTTCTCCGCATCTTAGTATACCTATCTATATTATAACCTGCCGTCCGCATCTTTTAGCTAATTAAGGATCTATATCGCCTTAAATAAAACTACCGATCGCCAGCCAATCCTTTAATCATCGGCCAACCCCTTACGTAGGATGAGGCTATGTTGGATAATGTATTAATAACCAATTCTTGCCAGCCTTGCCCCACGCCGGTTAAACGGTTGGCTTAGAGGGCTCTGTTTAGGTCTTATACCGCGCCCAACGCTATTGCTGAGCTGTTATTGGCCAACTTCTAGGCACTAGCTCCTTGCTGGTTGCATTATAATGTTATAGCCACACCAGACACTTTATACAAGGCGGAGTATCCTATAGGGGCCATAATAGTAACGTAAAGGTTATAAAAACGAAATTAATGCCTTATACCAGTGACTTGCCGCGTTATTACCAAGGGATTCAGCCCTAGTGAGACATGGATAACGGAGCGCGGATTAGCCAGCGTATTCCACTAAAGGGCTAAAGGTGGAGAGTACAATGCAAGGTAATTAGAGCTAAGATAATAGTATAAGTGCTATGTATTCTTCAGCTAAAACATGTATTAGGTAGTGCGTAGCGAATACTATTAGTAACCTTAAGGTGGAGAACAAGTTCCTAAACGCATAGGCCAGCGTTAACTGTGCAACTAGTAGGAGTTATTGCCACCTTAACCGCAGCCGTGACTCGCCTGAGAGGAGAGAGTAAAAGTTAATGAGAGAAGGATAAGGAGAGTGTATATAAGAGAGAAGGAGAGGCGTCTATAAACTACTTGCGGGGATAAGTCTAGAAGCGGCTTCTCTAGCAGCGGCTTAGGGTGCCTAGAAGCAGACGGCACAGTCTATATAGAAACAAGACGATAGGGAGGAATGGATTAACAGAACCAGAGTTAGGGACCATGTATATACTGCGGCAGAGTTTGAGAAAAAAAAAAAAGCCTCGCAATAGATAATTGGGGCGCAATAGAGGGGGCGGCTGGGACGGACAGAAGAAGAGCGAGGGGGGAAAGGAGAGAGTAGAGAGAAAAAGTTAAGGAGGATAGAGGATAAAAGACAGCAAAGGGAGGGCCTTTTATAGTTGGTCGTCGAGGAAGATTATTAGTTGGGGTATAGCGCCAAAGTTGTAAGCGAGGCGCGGATTACCTAAATGGGGAGCCTCTATTTCCTAATATAGGCTTGCCGTGTAATTATTTACTAACTTAATATACAATTAACTAACTTAACACGCAATTTAACCAACTTAATATGCAATTAACTAACTTAACAACTTTAAAAGCTAACTATATATTTCTTAATACGCAATTAACCTACTTAGCAACTTTAAAAGTTAAATAACACGCAGTTAACCTACTTAATAACTTTAAAAGCTAACTGTATGTTCCTTAACACGCAGTTAACCTACTTAGCAACTTTAAAAGGTAACTATATATTTCTTAACATGCAATTAAGGTAAAGTTATATGCTATATATTTAACTATTATATATTATCTAATATAATCTTATACAATCTTATATAGTTTTATTACTTAGAGGCTCTGCATAAGGCTCTATACAAGGCTCTATACAAAGCTCTATATAAAGCTCTATATGAAGCTCTATATGAAGCTCTACATAAAGCTCTGCGTATAGAGGCTCTGCACGAAGCTCTGCGCATAGAGGCTTTGTATAACGCTCTACACAAAGCTCTATACGAAGCTCTACACGAAGCTCTGCATAAAGCTCTATACGAAGCTCTACACGAAGCTCTATGTATAGAGGCTCTGCATGAGGCTCTACGCGAGGCTCTATGTACGGAGGCTCTATATAAAGCTCTGCACGAAGCTCTGCACAAAGCTCTACACAAAGCTCTGCACGAAGCTCTACGTATAGAGGCTCTGCACGAGGCTCTATATAAGGCTCTGTATACGAAGGCTCTGCACGAAGCTCTACACGAAGCTCTACACGAAGCTCTGTATGAAGCTCTGTATAAGGCTCTGCGCGAAGCTCTACATACGGAGGCTCTATACGAAGCTCTACATAAAGCTCTATACGAAGCTCTATATATAGAGGCTCTGCACAAGGCTCTGTATTGGGTCCCCGCTATATTCCCAATAGCGTCTACACGTGTCTCTACCTATGTAGCCGCCTTATTTTTTACCCTTCTTTCCTTCCTTATATCCTCCCTACCTAGGGAGGCACTAGAACGGCAGCTAGTAGAGGACCGTTGCTAGAACTAGATGACTATCGCTAGAACTAGACAACCGTTACTAGAACCAGACGACCGTCGCCAGAGCCAGACGACTATCGCCAGAGCTAGATAACTGTCGCTAGAACCAGACGACCGTCGCCAGAACCAGACAACCGTTGCTAGAGCCAGACGACCGTCGCCAGAACCAGACGACCGTCTCCAGAGTTAGACAACTGTCGCCAAAACCAGACAACCGTCGCCAGAACCAGACGACCGTCTCCAGAGTTAGATGACTGTCGCCAAAACCAGATAACCGTCGCCAGAACTAGACGACCGTCTCTAGAGTCAGACGACTGTCGCTAAAACCAGACAACCGTCGCCAGAGCCAGACGACCGTCACTAGAACTAGACAACTGTCGCCAGAGCTAGACAACCGTCACTAGAACTAGACGACCGTCGCCAGAGCTAGACGACCGTCGCCAGAACTAGATAACCGTCGCTAGAACTAGACAACCGTCGCCAGAACTAAATGACCGTTACCAGAACCAGATAACCGTCGCTAGAACTAGATGACTATCGCCAGAGCTAGACGACCGTCGCTAGAACCAGACGACAACGACTAGCCAGCAAGCACTATAAACGATTTAATCGATTGATCGAATCAAGGTAGCACAGACAGGTAGTGTCGACCGAATATCCGTGCACCGATTATAGGAATTGAATGAGGACTCTGTCTATTGAAATGCGGTTCTAAGACCTCTATATATACATATAGGAAAGGTATAGGAAAGGGAAGACAAGGGGGGTAAGGGGAGTCAATAAAACTAGGGTAGGTAACCGAGTTGATAACCAAGTCAATGACCGAGTCGGTAACTGTTGGTAGCACTTCGGTAGCTACGGTATAGCAATTGCTTGATTGGTTGTGTTATTAGTGTCTAGAGGGAGAAGAGGTCTATTCTATATATTGGTAGTAACTCTTATGGAGCGCGTATGCGCTAATCCCAAAATGGGAAAGAGTGAATGAAATGGGTCCAAATACTAGCAACTCTCTATGTAATTGGCCCAATAACCCGTACACGTGACATACCGCACGTGATATTAAAATCCAACTCCAGTCTCTACATTCTATATTCACTTAATTTCTTACTAACTACTTAACCTCTCTCTACCCATTTCTTTGTATTTAAGTTGATTGTATTCGTGTTAATAAGGTTTCTTAATGTGTTACAAGCATTTGCTTTTATTATTGCGTCTACAGGGTTTAAGTCGCCGTTAATCCATTTAATCTCCGTAATTATGCGTCTCTTATATAATTGGCGCAAGTATATTAAGTTAACCATTAATCTCTTCTCCTAAGTACTTCCTAACTTAATAAGGTATTTGTATAGCGACTTGAAATCTGTATAGAGTATAAGCGGGAGCTCTACCTATAAGATCTTCTCTATTATAGACTTTAAGACCGCGCCGTGATCGAATCTGTAAGCTATTGCGTATAGTTTAGAGGCTAGAACTGAGCGAGTAACTCTCTTACACTTAATAGAGGACTAATAAACGATATTCGTACTGCCACTGTTATCAGTGATTGCAATTATAAAGCCAATTTGCGAGGTGTTGTTAGCGTTATTGGCAAAAGAGGCATCTATAAATACTATAATCTTGGGTGATTAGAGGTCTAAAGGTATAAATTACAGGCCTCTTAACTTGTTATTAATTTGCCATTATAAACGCTTATTTAGCTTCTTTGCGTCACCTTCTTTTAGGCTAGTAACTTGAGCTATAAAGGAAAGATTAAATAAAGACTCTAGTTGGTATATAGAGGTAATATACGCTCCTCTTGCGCGTTAAGCAATATATTAATCTTTTAGGGTGACCGTAACTCTCTTGGTGCCTCTTAAACTCATAAAATTGGTAGTCTTAAGGTTAATAAGGTTTAAGTTCTCGCACTAGCATATTTAGTTAAATATAATAGAGTTGTTATTATTAAGAGTAATTTAACCGCTATTAAACTTAATTAGAGTACTTGTTGTAAGTTTCTTATATTCCTTTGCCATAAACTTAGCGTTTATAAGATTGATTTTCTTATTTTATACAAACTCTTTATTTCTAATAAATAGAGTATTATTGGTCTGGAGGCCAATAATTCCTACTCCAGCTTCATGCGTGTAGAGGAGGTAAGGGTTGTAGGTAGACTCCTTTATCTTAAGCTTCTCCGTGTAGTAAAGGTGGTATGTTAAAAACCAATAGTTGCCAGCCTTAGGGATACCGTATAGAGGCTTAATTACCTTTATAATGGTATTATTACCGAGTTGCAAGATATCTAAGAGTTCTAGAGGTAGGCAAATATAGAAATCGCAATTTAAAAGAGTGGTAGATTGTATATATACTTATGAAATATTACAGAGGTACAGGGAGGCGCCTTCCTTAAAAAGAGAAGGTGTGAGTGTGAGTATAATTCGTTAACTTAATTATTAAATGGTAGGTAACTATATTAACACCAATTCCTTCTTCTAATTGTTATAGGCTTATATAACTAATCATAACTTCTTAAATACTTAATCAGTGCCCTTGTTTTTAATATTATTAATAAATTAGGAGTTAAATATATAGGTGCCTTCTGGTACTATAGAAGTATTAATAATTTGAAATACGCCCTTTTTAAGTAGGCCGTTAATCTCCTTTGTACGGGAGTTAGTATATAATAGAATTGCTATATAGACAGTAACGTTAGGTCTACGAAATCGTTTAGGTTGCTAGCGGTTGCGTTATAGTTACTAAATTGGTACTTCTTGCTCCTCTTCTCCTTCGTCAACTTGCTCTCCGTTAGATTAATCTCCCTTAGAGTCTCCAACTGTACTCTCTTCGTAATATAGCTTAACATAAGTTGATCGGAAATTAGTAACTCTAGATAAGAGTTTAACCTTATAAGTCTTGCCGGTAATTCTAATTAATGGGAAGGGGCCTTTCCAGCCTCCTTTCTCTCTGTATACAAGCACTAGGGAATTAGGTGGTAGGTCATATAAAGCTTCCGTATTAGGACCGTTTTGAGTATTAAGTATGTTGTTAACTATTCTCTTAGCTCTCTCCTTCGTGATCTCTTCCATTGCTTTGCGTATAGCGATAGCACGTTATTAAATTAATAGTGCTAGTACGTTACTGTCTGATATTTGTAGGAAAGCACTAAATACTAGTAGAGTTAGTACCAAGCCGTTAGGGCCTATAGAATTATTTAACGCCTTAATAGCTATCTGTAAACATGCCTCCTTTAAGATATCTAAACCTATCTCTTCTTAAATGATCTTGTAGGCGCGAAGAAGGGTTATATAACCTCGTTTGACCTTTCCGATGCTCCAATAAGCCTTAACGGGCACGCATTTGGTCTTCGTTGTAACTATAGAGGCGTTTTAACGAAACTTACGGCTGTTAAAGTTGGTGCCGGCGTTATATATAACTAAATTGGGGGGACTAAGATAAGTATTAAGCTAATAAGTATAAAGAGCCTCCCAGGTGGTTTTTGCAGATATATCTTTTAGAAATTAGGTGGCGGTAAATCCTATAGCCTTATTAACAACGTGGAGTACTGGCTTGCCGTTAATGTAGAAGATATTAACAAATACTATATAATTAAAGTCCAAATTGTTAGGAAGCTTGAACTTGAATCTATATAGGGATTTGCCGTGCTTTTAATAATAGCGATAGTACTTAATTAGCTTCTTAATCATCTCTTTGTCGATATTATAACCTAAACACTTAAGTAGAGCATATAACTTCCTAACTAAAGGATGGCCGAAACGACGGTGCAATTATGACAACTCTGTTGCCGTTAAGTAGCATGCTATTGATGTAATTAATGCAGTAATGAATTACTATAGAGTCTTTCCCTATAGTAGGAAGGGGTGACCGAACTGTCATGCCACTAGCACTGTTAATGTAGGAGTTACTACCTTATTAGTAAGGTTATTGTAGTAGCAACCCAGAGAGTTAAAATCTCGCAGGCTTATAAGAAATAGGGTATTAGCGCGTATAATATAAAACACAATCTCTCCTACCGGTAATTGCACTTTGAGAGAACCTACTAATAACATTAAGCCAATTCCGAACTTGACCTTAATGGCGCCGGTGTTAGAAGTATTAAGTATAGCTATTAAGTCAACGGTCTCCTTATATGCAAGATATTGGCCAAATCTAGTAGTTAATACTCTTGCTGCTCCCGTGTTAATTATAATACCGTACTATTTGTCAGAGTTATATCAAGAGGTCTCTTTAGAGGTGGTTAAATACATAAAAGGGAAAGTAGACTTATCAGGAACTACTCCTATAAGTGCGTGTTAAGTTATAAGGTTGCTTAACTTCTCAACTATTAATAACATAAAGTGTTTAGCGTGTTCAGTATCTTCTTTAAGATTGAGTACAAAGGTCTGAAAGTTATTAAGATTATTATTGTCTTTGGTGCCTTCGTATTCGGTAATCTATTAGGCAGCATTCCGATTAAAGGTACGGCCGTATTTACGTCTATACTTCTCTTTCTAATCTTCTTGCTCTTTTTTTAAGTATTTAGTAGACTAATAGCCTTGTTTCTTATAAACAAAGCATCTCTTAACTTGTAAGTCACGAGGGTTGTAGAATTAAGGATTTCGGTCTTAAGGGTATTGTTCTTGAAGGTATTAAGTATTGCGATTCTAAGGGTATTACGGGAAGCGTTAAAATCGCAAGGTACCGCGATTATTGTAATTATTATTATTGCGAACGTATTAGCGGTCTATATAGTATACTTCTTCCTCTTCATCTTCTCCTATAATATAGGCAGCTATAGCCGGTGGGTAACTTCTCTTGTAGGTAACAATTAAGCTTTAAAGAGAGTTAATTAAGGCTGGTAATATATTAGGTGGTTAAAAGCATGCATAACTACAAGCCAAGTTATCTTAACACGCAATAATTAAGCGCTATCGCAAAGCGGCGTCACCCTTTATAGTCTTATTGGCGCTGTTCTATGCTTTTTGGAGGTCTCTAACTAAGATATTAAGGCATTCCTTCTTCTGTTTGGCCGTATTCTCTAGTTAAGATATAACTTCCTTCAATATAAGGCTGTTAAATAACTGAAGTTAAAAGCGGCGGTGGTTATTGTTCTTAAAATAGGCTTATATTACACCGCAAAGTTAAGCGAAAGTAGGTGTACTTTCTCTATACAATGCTTAATTTATAAAGAAGTGGTTAAGAGCATCATCCTTTAGTATATTAGAATATGCCTTTGCCTTTATTATGTTATTAATAATGTTGAGTTACTTGCAGTAATTCTTAAAGATATTAAGTTTAATGTTAAAGTTATTATTCTAACCGCTATATTTGTTGTCTACTGTGATCAACTTTATAAGGGAAATGATATCTCTGGCAGTACGGTCTGCTAGTAAAAGTAGAGGAGGTAAGTTTTAATATTGCGTAGGTTGTTATTTAACGTCGTTAAGGTTACCAACTTATACTTTAACTCCGCCTGTCTTTAGTATATATGCTATAAGGTTTAACTTAAATTCTCTATCCTTTAGTATTATTTGTTAAATCTCTAGTATTGTTTAAGCAGTTAGCTCTTCCTCCTAAAGGCATTTATATAGTGCGTCGTTTAGCTTAGGAGGGTGATTTAACTTATATACCCAAACTCTATACTTACGCAGAGCACTTTGTAAATTGCGTAAGTGTGTCTTGTTAACTTTATCAAATAGCTATACTATCCATTTATCAAAGTCTTCTTTAAATTGCTCCTAGAGATCACTATCTTATAACTATAATTGGTTATAGACCCAGCATTTGTGTCTTATAAAAGCATCTCTCTCATCTTTCTCCTTATTTATGGGATTAAAGCCGTTAGGCTACTAATCCTTATTCTCTAGCTTTGCTAACTAGTCCGCCATGGCTCGTATTTATTATATAGGAGGAGGTAAGGAGGGAGGCAGAATCGGTCGCTATAGGGTTTTTGGAGGTATAGAGGGAGGGAAAGTTGTTAGTATAGAGGCCGTATTAAGTTCGTAGGTTGCGATGAACAGTAAGACACGCAGGTGCCGCGAATACATAATAGACGCGATATAGAAAGACGAGCATAGGCAGGCCTTTAAATCTTTAAATGCGAATTAAGTCGTAGAAATACAAGCATAGGTAGGCGTCTACTTCTTAACGCGTATTCCCTAGCAAATCTTACACAAGGGTTCTCTGCATAGGCAGGTGGGCCTTTTATGGTTAATTCCTCTTTAAAATAGTACCATCTCCTAATCTGTGATCACTAATTAGTGTTGGTAGCACTTTAGTAGCTACGGTATAGCAATTGCTTAATTGGTTGTATTATTGGTGTCTAAAGGGAGAAGAGGTCTATTCTATATATTAGTGGTAACTCTTATGGAGCGCGTATGCGCTAATCCCAAAATGGGAAAGAGTGAATAAAATGGGTCCAAACAGTGACTAAGTTAATAAGTAAGTAGCTGAGTCGGGGTAAGATAACCTGATTTAGGTCAATACACCCCCCCCAGCTAATTAACTAGGTGGTGATCAGCTGGATATACCTAAATAGGAAATATCTATGGTGTTAAACCAGTGTGGTTTTGGATAATCCTTATCGCGATAAGTCTTGGCATACCCCAAAAAAATTTCAGTCGCCTTCTTCTTCTTTATTATCGTATAAATATGGCTTTAGAAGTGGAATCAGAAGCTCTCGACTCTATTAATACCTCTAAATCAAAAAATACAAAAGGTCGCTTAGCTCTTTTAATATAGGAGCATACCTGTCTAGCAGGTAGTAACGAGCCCGTACAAAATAAAAAAGCCCGTCTTTTATTCTATTGTAAATACTGCACTACAGAGTTATACGCTGCATAGTTAACTTCTAACTTCCGAAACCACTTGGCGTTAAAGCATAGCATTATAGTTGAGCCTAAAACTAGTTGTATAAAAGAAGTAATACGGGATTAATTAAAAGACCTTTACCTTAAAGCGTCGTCTTAAAATGAGACAGAAGAGCTAGATTTAGAAGTCCTCCAAGCGGTCCTAAATAAGGAAGTTATTAATGAGGCCCTTATTACATTAATTATTGTACAAAACTTACCCTTTTGGATGGTTAAGTGGCCAGAGTTCTATATCCTTTTACAGTCAATTAATCCTAAAGTAGACGGCCATGTAACTACAGCCTATTTAGCAGTTAGTAAAAAGATCTATAACTCATAGCTATTACAAAAGAATATTGTACGAAAGAGGCTACAGTCTGCACTAACAAGTATTTATCTCTCCGTTAATATCTAGACCTCTCTAAATAATCACCTTCTCCTTGTGATTTGTGGCCATTTTATTAATAGCCAGGAAAAGCTTACAAACGCTCTCCTTAGCCTTCGTACGGTAGCCTCTTATAGTGGGGACGAGCAATGGAATACTCTCCTTTCAGTGCTTAAGGACTACGGGATTACGCGAAAGCTGGGTGCCGTTATATCCGATAACTATACTGCAAATGATAAGCTCTGTTGTACAATAAGCAACTGGCTTCTTTAGGAGGAGGGAATTAAATGGAATTCTGCCCACCAATAGATCTGCTGTTAGGGTTATATTCTAAACCTTGCCGTATAGGCTTTCCTTTTTAAAAACTTAATCAGTCTTAATGATATTGAGTTATACAAAGAAGGAAAAGATTTAGATCTAAAAGAGAAGCAAGAGAAAAGCAATACATTTTAGAAACTTGGTGCACTTAGAAAGCTTTATAACATTACCATATATACCCGTAGCTTAGCTGGTTATATAAAGGAGTTTAAAAGTCTTGTAGGGAGAAGAATTCCACTTAATAATTGTATAAGATGGAATAGCTGGTATCTTATACTCAGCGTAGCAATTCAGAAAGAGTCTGCCCTTAATACGTATACTAAGCGTAACCTTAATACACTTAAAAAGGACTATCTTAGTCCAAAGGACTGGGAGGCTCTTTGTACGATAAAAAATTTTCTTTAAATATTCTACCAGGCAACCCTAAAATGCCAAGGACACAAAGTAACGCTTAGGGATGTACTCTTTACAATAGATGTTATAATTAAACACCTTAATAAATCCTAGGTTAGTCTATCTCCATTCTCTACTTTTTAATTTAGCTAATATTATATAATAGAAGGAGTATATATCTGATAAGGAGTTCTCTAAACGCATTAGAAATGCCTAGAATACCTTTAATAGGTATTACTATAAAACAGACAACTCGCCCCTTTATGCCGCTGCACTTATTCTTCACCCAGCCCGTCATACGAGATATATTAAGTAGGTTTGGAAAAAGGAGTGGCGTAAGCCTGCACTTAACAGCGTTAAAGAGCTTTGGGAGAGATATTAGAATAGAAGTTCTACGCCCAGAAGTATGTTATTGTACGAAAAGCTAGCTCTAGCTTAAGACCTTAACAAATTTAATAAGATCGCCGAGGATCTTGATAGCATGGTATTTCAACTAAAAAGTCAGGATAAGTATGAGGACTTTATCTCTGAGACACTATATAAAATTTCAATAACTGCGCTTTAGTGGTGGTCTTAAGAATAATAACAAAAGCGCTAGCTACGGCTCTCGCTTATAGCAATTGAAATTCTCTTAATTCTAGCAATAAGCGATGACCCAGAGAGAGTCTTTTTAGGAGGACGTTATATGGTATCATGGGACAGAATACAGATAGATTTTGAAACTCTTAAGAAAACAGAGTATTTAAAGAATTGGCATCAGAGAAGAATTATAAGAGAGATAGGGGATTTTTCTTTAAGTATTTAGCTATTATATAGTTAGGGGAGAGGTGGATAAGGACCCTATAATACCTTATATATTCCTACTGTAATATCCGCAATATCCGCAATATCTGCAATATCCACAATATCCGCAATATCCGCAATATCCGCAATATCCACAAAATATCTGCAATATCTGCAATATCCGTAATATCTGCCAAATTCTGCTAGAACCGTAGAGTCCTATTCTACCTAGTTGGGGTAGAAAAGCTCTGCATGGGCACTTTTATCCTTATCGATTGCGATATTTTATGCATTTTCTATTGGATAAGGATATTTTATGCTCGCTTATTCACATTATCTAAAACCACACTGTGTTAAACTAAATAGAAACCATTTAAAAACAGAACTTGATAAGGAAATTGTGCAAATAGGTTAAACAGTACACTCAAATCCAACTACAATAGGGTCTTAATATCAATTAGATTTAGTTGTCAAATAAAGCTTTTATGCTTCTGCCTTAATAGGGCCTTTGTGAGACCGTTAGCCGTTATATTAGTAGTAGGAACCCACTTAATCATAATTAAGCCTTTCTAAACTTCTTGGCGAAGCTAGTGCTGGTGGATATCTACGTGATGAAGCTTTGTGTTCAATTAAGGTCCGTTTTTGGTAAGCAGTTGAATTGTCTGCTAGTTATCGCAGTTAATTATATACTCCTTATCCGTGTGGAGTTGCAGATCCTAAAAGAAGCGCTGCTACCAAATTGATTCTATAGCTGCGTTTGATAGAGCCTTAAGCTTAGCTTTAGTGCTTGATGTTATGACAGTCTTCTGCTTGGTAGAGCGCCAGTTAACTGCTCCTCCAAATAGTGAAAATATAAAGCCTTTGGTGCTCTTCCGACTGATAGGATCATCGCCGAATGCAGCGTCGCTTGCTTGGATGATGATTTGACTTCTAATATTCCTGCTTAAGTATTCAATCGCAAGGGTTTTCTTTTGATATAGGTACGCAATCGCTTGATTGACTGCGGCTTCGTACAGAGGCGACGGATTGCAAAGGAATTCTGAGAGCTTGCTCGAGGCTTAAGCGGCGTCAGGTCGTGTAATGCAAATGGCATAGAGTAGCGATCCGACCTTTCTTTGATATATGTAGACCTGCTACTCGGAGGCCTGTTCTGGATTAGGCAAGAGATCTTCCATACTTATTAGTGTATATACTGGACAAAAGTCTTTTAGATAGAAGGTACTGGCGATCTTATTAATATAGGAATCCTAGCAGAGCTAAAGCTTCTATTAAGGTTAATCGTGAAGGACTCTAATTCCTAAGAACCAGGTCAGTTCTCTTAGGTTCTTAATCTCATACTTTATTGTTAGCTGTTCCTTAAAGAGTTAAAGCTTTGGTAAGTCTTCTATGCGGCAGGCTGCCACAATATCATCAATATAGAAGAACACGATCAGCTAGTTATTATAAAATAGACACGATTCTCTATTAACTGCCGTTAGACCTAGGGACGTTAGTATAGTTAAGAACTCATTAAGCCAAAGCAGTGGTGATTATTGGAGGCTGTATAAGGCTCTTTAAAGGAGCAGACATCTGCCCTTCTGTTAAAAGCCATCTGGAAACTTGATATAGACTATCTTATTGATAAGGCTGTTAGCGAAGGCGTTAACTGCGTCGCACTGCCAAGTCTTTAAATTAAATGCAGCGACGATCGCCATTATAGCTCTAAATATTTTGGCTGCAAGGGTTGCTGCATACATGTCCTTTTTATTAAGTCGTTATAAGTCACCTTGTACACAAAGACGGGCTTTAAATTTAATAAGATATCTATTAGTGTTAAACTTATAAGTAAACACCCAGGTGACGGGTATGACGTTAAGCGATACCGTCCGTTTAACGGACTTAAATGTCCCTCGCTGCTTAAGATCATTATATTCCTTATTAGCGGCTTCCGTAAAGCCATCTTTGTATGGGTGAGCTTGAAGCTCCTTCTAGCTACGTGGTGGTGGTGGAAGCTTGTTATAGTGTAATCGCTTTTGGTTATGTTTAATTCCAGTAGCAAAAGCTCTATAAAGGGCAGGAAGGGTATCTAATTGCTTGATATCTATCAGGTAAGCTACTTGACGCGTTAAGGGCTTCCTAGTTCTTCTGCCTTCTACTATATTAACATTACCTATATTGCCTATAATCTCCTGTCTTGGACGGGCTTCTTCTTTAGGAACGAGTTCGAATTGGGGTCTTTAATTAATTGAGGAACTTAACGGCTCTATATTGGTAGTACTTAATTAAGGCTCTGGCGTCTTAGCTGGGGTAGGGAGACTGGGTATAGAGTCGTCCTTTAAGGCTTAAGGGCTGATTACGTTATCACCTTAATCTGTCGCTTGATCTTGATTTTTATCAGCATCCACCTATTAACTTCCACTACTATCCGCCTCGTCCTCCTTATCTGACGTCTTGTCTAATATCTCGTTAAGCTCTTCCTAAAGCGTCCTATTACTATTTAACACGTTAATTACGTCCAAAATTTAATTAGTGCGTTTTTGGAGCAGACCCGCGAGATCTAGCTAACTGTTGTCATAGAGCAGTTGCTTATTAAACGTTACGTCTCTTGTTCAAATTACCTTCTTTTTGCTGGGTATATATACCCTATAGATGTTCGTTAACTGGTACCCAATTAGGTATCTAATATAAGCCCTTAGCTCAAGCTTTCGTGTGCGCGGGATGTTATATTTAAGCGGGTAAGCTCTACAGCTGTATATTCATAGGTAAGCTATATTCGGCTTTAATGGTGAGAACCCTAGTGCTGACTAAAGCTTCTTAAAAGGTGTTATCTAGCTAAGCTAGGCGTTTGGTGTCTAATTGATTAAATACGCTGTAGCTCTAGTAATTTCTGGCTATAGCTCTTCTAGTAGTTGAGCTTTAATTCGTATATAACGAGACTTAATAATAATCACCCCCCTAGAACATTCAGCAGAACCGTTTTGAGACTTTGTATATAGGGCCGATTTCTCTAGTAATATTCCTTTTTGAGTCCTCTAAGCGTCGAATTTATCACCTAGGGACGTTTCGCTATTGATTTAAATTACTGCGATCTTAAGGTCATATTGACGCTCCACCTTATTCGAATATTGTATAATTGCTTGCGTTGTTAACGACTTATAGGCGAAGGTCTTTACCTTATTTATACGTAGATATTCGTCATAGAAATATATCGTCCAGATGTAACTGTTGTACGCCACAATCTCTAGAAATAAGTTGATATGCACTTAGTAGAAGGGCCTGGTTGCCTTACTAGTAGGTATTCTTCTTGATATAATTTTGTGAGCCTTGCTGACTGTATAGGTCTTACAGTTGATTATTGCTGGACCTTGAAGTTTCGCACCACCTGCTTCTTGGGGTAAATACTTAATTGCGTCGGGTCCTATATAGCCCAGTCTCTTATGCTAGAGTTCGCCTGATACTTCCTGATTAGGAAGGGGGTCTTGTAATTAGATTGCAAATGAGGCCTTACTTAGGGTCCTTGGTTGTGGCTCGTTATACTTAAGCGTTAATTAGTTACAATGGCTCTCGCAAAAGGCGAACGTCTTATAATTATTCTTGTGATATAGTAGGTTCTTTTTATTGTCCCACCATATATTCTTCTTATTAAACTTCTTTAGGCAGGCTAAATTTGTATAAAAGGCTAGTATATATGCTGCGTTAGCTAGGAAGAGCTCCCTAGGACCTAATAGCGTTTGGACAGTAATTACTGCCATCCCTACACCCTTAATTAGATCCATGCCCATTCTAGCATATATAAAGTCACTACTCAGTTAGAGCTCGTTAACGAATCTTAATCAATCGTTAATAACGTGTATAGTGGTTCCGCTGTTAAGAATCACGCTATCGCGCAGCTTGTAGTTAGTGCCTGCTTTATAAGCACCTATTTAATGTACGGCAAAGGTACTAAGGTTATTCTTTTAATCTTAATCTGGGCTTTATATAGCTTCCTTTTCTAGAGCTTCCTTGCCTGAAGCCTACTGCCTTATCTTCTTAATTTTTGACTTGGTCCAATCTAAGGCGTTAGCAATCTTTTCCTCAACCTTCTTAGCCGTAGCTTTATCTAATTTCCAGTCCTTTAATTAAACTGACTCGTTAATATAAGGACAATCTTAGAACCAGTGAACAGCTCCATAGTAGCATGTTAGGGTATCTTTCTTCCGTGCCATCCTGGAAGGGGTAGTAGTAGGGGCCTTGTCCTTAGGAGCCTCGTCCTTAGGAGCCTTATTAATTAGCTTGCCCTAAAAGCTCACTATATTGGCACTGAATTGAGCTCTATTCTTCTACTAGGTAGTCTCCAATCTTTAATAGTTCCAATAGATTTTGACTAATTAAAATATAGATAACACGTGGTCTTTGGCCCAGTCGTGTTTGTTAAATTTAACCCTCCACGTTAAGGCCTAATTTGGTAATACTGGCTCTACCGCTATTAGAAAGTCTCTGATTGCTTGGTCGCCTTTTACGTCCGGCAGCTTAATCTTTTTATAGTCGTTGTACGTCTTCTCCTACTGCTGTAGCTAGGCCTCGAAGTTCTGGTTCTTCGGGCCCTTTTTAACCTTGGCGTATTGAGTGGATAGGTAGAGCTGACGTGCTGTATCTATAGGGGCAACTCTCTCCTTAAGAGCCACTAGGGTGTTATATACTGAGTTAATACCCAGTATGTAGGTATTGAGGTTCCTGGTCACTACACCGGTAATATAGCTTTATAGAGAGGTCAAAGCTGTCTTCTTCTTCCTATATTTCTTCTCTACTGTCTTGTGTCTCTTATGGAGAATTCGAAGCTCGTCCTTTTTGTCCTTAGAGAGAGTTGCATAGGAGGTTATTCCTGCCTTCACATTTTAAGGCCTAGGAAAGGCTGGTTTAGTTAGTTGGGGCAACGCATCCTTTTTAGTTAAGGGGTCAACGTATTTTTATACGTCTTCTATTCGAGCTTAAAGCCTAATAAGGTCGATCTATTCGTCCCAGTTAGCTTGACTTAATAATATCACCGTCATGGTAATGGTCTGGGTAGGTTGAGAAGTCATATTAAAAAGGTGCTTGCAGAAAGGATGAAGGATTTGATAATAAACAGCAATTTAATAAGGGGTAGAATTAATTAAATAGCTCAATTAAATCAATTAGTTAAATAGGGGCAATACAGCAAGTAACCTGGGCTTATAACTGTTGACCGAATATCCGTGCACCAATTATAGGAATTGAATGAGGACTCTATCTATTGAAATGCGGTTCTAAGACCTCTATATATACATATAGGAAAGGTGTAGGAAAGGGAAGACAAGGGGGGTAAGGGGAGTCAATAAAACTGGGGTAGGTGACCAAGTCGATAACCAAGTCGATAACCAAGTCGGTGACCAAGTCAATGAGTAAGTAGCTGAGTTAGGGTAAGATAACCTGATTTAGGTCAACAGATAGGCACAAATAGGGAGATGCTAACGGGTAGGCAGATACAGACAGGTAAGCAGATATAGATAGGCAAGTAGATGCAGATAAGTAAGTAGATACAGATAGGCAAGCAGATACAGATAGGTAGGCAGATGCTAACGGGTAGGCAGATATAGACAGGTAGGCAGATATAAATAGGTAAGCAATATAGACAGATAGGCAATGCAGACAGGTAGGCAATGCAAATAGGTAGGCAATGCAGACAGGTAAGTAGATACAGACAGGCAAGCAGATGCAGATAGGTAGGCAGATGCTAACGGGTAGGCAGATATAGACAGGTAGGCAGATACAAATAGGTAGGCGATATAGACAGGTAGGCAATGCAGATAGGTAGGCAATGTAAATAGGTAAGCAGATATAAACAGGTAAGTAGATGCAGATAGGTAGGCAGATGCTAACGGGTAGGTAGATATAGATAGGTAGGCAGATGCAAATAGGTAGGCGATATAGACAGGTAGGCGATATAGGTAGGTAGGTAAGTCAATAGGTAGATAGGTAAAAGAGAACCATCGCTATATTATATTAAATTATCTAAAATAATATTATTTATTTTGCTAGCCTTATAAATAGCTTTAAAGTAGCTTTTATTTATTTAAAATATGTTATTAGTATAAAAGAGGTAAATATAATTATGGTTGCCAAATGCGCAGATTACTGGCAGGTTGCGCGCAGGTTGCGCGCAGGCTACGCGCAGGCTGCGTGTTAAAAAAATACGACATAGGCTAGTCGGTTGAGTTGCCAAATAACCTCAACTGCGCGCCAATTGCGTCAACCACCAACCATTGAGGCTATTAAAAGGGTACCATATTTTGCCGATGTACTATATAAAGAACACATTTTAACCCAATAGTAGTATAGTATAACCTTAATACGCCTAATAACGCCCTTTAGTTAACCTGCTATTTTAAGTTTAATATTTATATTAGTTCTGCTGTGATAGTAGCACCACATTACTAAATCCCTAATTATCTTTATTCTTGCCATTATTTTCCCTATCTATTCCATTGCCTTCTTTACTCTTATCCTCTTTATTAGCAAATTCTAGTATTACCTATCTATCTCCACTTTGTAGGCGGGCCTTTATATCCTCTAGTATAGCACTATCCGTAATATCTATAACCTTAGACTTGCCGGCAAAAGTATACCATAAGATGCGGTAATCATTTCCTATTTCCTATTTATTGTTACCTTAAATTTATTTAAGGCACGCTTAGATAGCGTTAATATTATAGTCGTATAGTATTAAAATCGTCTTATTAGTATACTGTAAGAAGGAGACCTTATATATAGTTTTAGGACTGATTCTTAGCGATAAATATACTACGCTACCGTTGCCCTATTATATTATCTTTATTAGCCCACATATAACAATTAAAATAGCGGGATATTGTGATATAGGAAATAGTGGCAAAGTGCTACAGCATACAGTAAGCATTGCGATATAACGTTGCGATGTGATCAATATAATATTATATATTTACACTTACAGTATGCAGTTATTAAGTAAACCCGTTATTATACTTAGGATCCAGTTCCTCTAGATCTTCTATAGTATTCTTAAAAGGATCGCTAATTACCTATTAAGTCTATAGTATCTTATCTCTAGTTATATTTTATATCTTATTAACTTATTATAAAAGTAGCCTGCGTAGCCTTTTATTATGCTTAGGTTAGTAGCTCTTCTAGGTATTCTATAGTCGCTCCCAACTATCTATAATACGCTTTAGTAAGTATAGTAAGAGGCTTTCTATGGTTTTACCTATAACTATAGCGTTGGCTTTAAACCTATAAATAATTTATATTCCGCTTCTGTAGTCCTTAAGCGCATATTAAATCGCTATATATATAAGCTATATCGTATTAGCTGTAATAGGCAAGAAGAGGTTAGCACTATTTTTATTAAGGGCAAGTAACCTTGGCCTAGTATTAAAGAACACGCGCTTAATATAGCGTGCGATAATCAGCGCCCTAAATCTTATCTCTCTATCCTAGCCTTAGTTAGTTAGGTATAGTAAAAGGTAGAGTACTAACTGGGCCATTGAGCGTAAAGCGGTTATCCTTAAGTAGTTCCTCTACTTCCTTTACTATGGCCTTAGTATCTAGTTTAAGGCAGTTATAGCTCCTGGTAATAGTATTACGCACTATATTTATTATAATATACTAAAACATGCTAAGCTGGTTGTATAGCTGGAAAATTAGTTAGCATAGTGCTACTAAATTTAAGGACTGCAAACCTTGCGTGCCGCCGGCCCCAGTGGCATACTTAATACTCTATTTATTAGGCCTTTGTGACGGTCTATAATAATAATTACCTCTTTCCACGTCTGCTTTATTAGTGTATTTAGATCGCTTATATTTATTTTTAGCTAAAAAGAGAGATAGAGCTCTTTAGGTATAGAGCCTATTATTACTTATATAACAAGACGTGTCTAAGCAATACTATATATCTTTATATCAACCAGGCTAAGTTACTGCTTTGTACATTATCCAAAGTCATCCTATAGTGGCTGTTCGTCTAAGTAATATATACGTTTCTTTTAAGTATGGGTTTTAGATATCTTGGGGTTGCTTAGGGTTTATAGGCTTTCATCTAATAAAAATAGGACTATCCATTAGGATAATATTATCGAAATTAACAATAATAGGTTGTACTGTGGTATATAATAATATTAATAACAGCCTTGCCTTTTAATAGAGAACAATTACAGTATAGAGCTTAATATTATCCCCTTTAAGATCTAGATTATCTTAGAAGCTACTGCTTAACTTATAGTGTCTTTATTTACTTTTCTACGGAATAGGTAGAGGATAAGTATATTAGTCTAGTAGAACTATTTAGCTTTTGCACGCACCTTACTTTCTTAGGAGATGCTAGATGGTCTAGAGTCTTATACCTAATATACTTTAAACAACAACCCGTTTAACTTTTATAGTATAAATTAGGTTTTTCTTGCCAAGTATAGATAGAAAGGAGCCTTAACTAATTTGTAATAATAAGTTAGGAGGGCGGCCTAACTATTTATTAGGCTTTGTAACGGGGCGATTAGATTGCCTTGCTATAGTATAGGGTCCTACTTTATATAATTTTTTTTATGCCGCGCAGAAGCCTAGTTCCTTGCGATATTTACCTACTCTTAAGGTAGAGGGTATGGTGTATAGGATATAAAGGGTAGTTAGTGCGTGGAGGGCGATATATAGTAGTGTTGTGTTCTAGTTTATTATGGTCGCGGTAATCTACCCCTTTATTGCAATCCGGCGCCATTAGTTATAACTTACCGCTGTTTCAGCTAAGTTGTATTTATTTACCGCTTAGTGCAAGCCTGTTTCCTTATATATGCATTAACCTATGCCCTATTTATTCACTTAAAGTCTTTGTTATATATAGTATTATATATATCCCAATCGCTATAGTTGTTTATAAAGAAACAGTCTATAACATTAATATCTGTTAGCATAAGTAAGATAGGCCTTGTAATATGGTTAATATTATATATCTGGAGGGCATCTAGCGTGCGTTTTGTCCTGCTATTAGATAGCTTTATACTCTACACTCTAAGTATTCTAGTTCTTGCGTTAATCTTACCACTATCGCAAACTTAGAGGGTCTTTACTAATATACCAGCGTATTTTAGGTATTTGCCCTTACTATCTAATTGCCTAGTATCCTAGATTGTAAGTAGCAGGCAAAGCCTCCCTACTTTATTGCTATGGAAGCTATTATTTACCTACTTATATTCTTATACTATTACAGCATTATAGCGGGGGGCTCTAGTATTAGCCTATAATGGGGTACATTAAGCAAACACCTTGTTAAGCTTATTAGTGTTAGTGGCGTTTTTCCTAAAGTGAATGTAGTATATAATGCTATAATAGATGCTTAGGGGCATCTTTAATACCTAATTTTTATTAGCCTCTAGTCAGTTAATGTCCCAGTCTATTTACTAAATTTTATTAATCTACTTACGGCATTCCCTTATAAAGGGGGCCAGTTTAGATATAAAATTAGTAATCTCTATCTGGCGCTATACCTCCTTAACCATATACTAGATAGATATGTTAATTCTCTAGTCTTAAAGTATCTGAGCTGTATAGTTATTAAAGTTCCATATATATAAGCAATGTGCGTATATATTAACTGCAGGACCTAGTCATATTGTCTATATTGCGCTCATTAGGTCTACTGTGTCGATTATATTAGTTAACGCCTATAGCTTAAGTTTGTTTTAAAGCATTATATTAAGATACATAGTGTTATATTATAGCATCTGCTCTTTATAGTTATTCTATTTGTTAGTCCTATAGTATAATACCTTCTATAGCTTATATACTTGCTCTAAATACTCTATATCTGTGCCTCCAATTGCTCTTAGTTATTAGATGCTCTTTAGATAGTAGGTAATAGCATATATCTTAGGAATATTAAAGTATAGTAGTTCTACCTTGCTTGGTTAAAATGGAAGGAATATATCCTTTGTCTTGTCCATTCTATAAATAGCTGCTGCTAGGTACCAGATGGTTGATTCGTTATATAATATATATTAAGACAGTATAATAAAGTCTACAAACGCCCGGATAAATAGCATGGCGCCTTTATTTTGTTTTAGTAAGAGTGCTATAGTAGGGACCAATTATCGTAATAGAGGTTTATACATCTTTCCTGTCTATTAGCTAACATTTGCCTAGCTATCCTATACTATTATATTAGTAAATCACTCCACCTATATAAAGCAGGTAGTAATAAGTGTATTAATACTTAATATCTCCTGGCCGCAACTATCTGTATACGGGATGTTAAGGCCCTAATATTTTCCGGCCTGTATTTCGCTTTATATAAGTCCCTTAATTTAGTATATAAGGTATTTACTAGTAAGGCCATTAAGCACCTAGTGTAGGAAATTAGGCGCCATTATCTTGTGAATATTAGATAGATTATAGCCCTATATAAAGTTGCAGAACGGCTGAATATAATCTAAGTTATCCTTCTTATTAGTATCGCAACCTTCCTGCTGCATTCATATTTAGTCTTTTATTAATTGGTATATATAGAACGGCCACAGTCACTAGATGGCAGTCGTTAGATTATGCCGTTAATTTGTATATATATAACAAATTAAACATTTACGGCCACTCTTAATACCTATAAGCGTGACCTGTTCTTTATAATTAGCTATAAATATAGCCAGAAGTAGAAAGCAGTGTTAATCCTGGCCATCCACGCATAAAAGACATACTCCTTTTTTACTAGCTTTCTCTAACACTGTAGGCATTATTAGCATAACTATATAAGCAGTAGGGTTGTCGCTAAAGCATACGTTTAAGGATAGCCGTAAGGGTCTTATATTACACCGCTAGTTATATTATTTAATTGCCAGGTATATTAACTAGGAGGTATATAAGTAGTAATAGGGCTAGTTAATTTACGGATTGTTAAACACGTAGTTTAATATTTCCAATTAAAATATAGAGCGGCCATGCTTTCTTGCCGCTGGCGTGTTATATTAGTTAGGTCTTATCGCTGGCTAATATAATTAGCACTATGGTTACACCGAGCGGTAGCTGCTTTTATATCTCCTACTACCAGTCTGCCGTGTTAAGCTTATTGTATATTCTTATTCCTGCTAATAAGTACTGCCTTACTAATAAAAAAGTTGTTGGGAACGAGGTATGTTGCTATCACGTGTTAATGTGGCCCTAGCGTAGTGAGGAACCTTAAGTTCCTCACCCCTTTCCTCATTCCTATTAAAACAAGAAGAACAATTATTATACTATCTACGAATTGTAGCTACGTAATATCCCCTTGTGTAACTAATACTGATTAGTGGTTAACTTCACTGTTATACTATAGAACAGCTAGGTATCACTAAGAAGAGACAAACCACTGTACTAGTGCTACTCGTGCTAGAGGAAGCTGTCTTTTAAGGTCAGAACTGGTCCTAAACCTTAAATAGAACTCTTCTACGAATCTAAGGATCTAAAAGGCTAGAACTAGTCCTAAGCCTTTCTAAGATTATAGATTCTTGCGTCTATTACGCAGAATAATATGCTTTACGAGTCTTTGTAATTTAAGGCCAGAACTAGTCCTAAGCCCTATAATCGCAAATACACGTCCAAACGCGTACCAAATGATAATTGACAATCCCTATACTAATAATACCTCCTCTCCTATAACCCAATAACACTTCCCTCCCTCTAAAAATATGGCTACGCCTACTTTAAATAACTGGAAAGACTCCTTACCACCAGGGGTAGCTAAGCACGCGAAACTTATTAATAAAGATTGGGATAAATTCGCCTTTAATATAACAACTTGTACTATAAAATAAGTTAACGGCTTTCTCCTATACCATATTATATTCTACTAAAATAGATGCTACGCCGATTTATAACTATGGGAGTATTTTAGGGAGGATTTTGTAGGATGGACTGCTAATACCTAGGCACTTAGCAACGTTAATATTGTTTAGGATTTTTAAGACTTCCTCCGTAGGAATGGGGTATATATTGCTAAGAACGGTAACCTAATTACTAGTAATATTTAGGCCGTTATTACTAGTATAGAAGAACCAATATGGACGGAAGCTGAGATTATATATTAACTACAGAAACCTAAAAACAACCTATATTCTTTGGAAGGCAACTTTAATTTATATTAAAACCCCTAGAACGCTGACCCCCTACCTAGAGCTGCTCTCCTACCTAGAGGTGCCCTCCTATTTAGAGTTGCTCCGCCTCCACCTCCTCCACTCCAGCCAACTGGTAAGCCTTTACCACGAGAAGTCACGAATCTGATAAAGGTATATTTAGACGAAGAAAAGAAGTTTGGAGGAGAACTATATAATATACTTAGAGCAAAACTATAGGTCTTCTATAACTGTTGCAATAAGGTTGGAATTTAATGCCACTAGTACCACCACGCTTTCTCCATCATGTTAAAGGGACGGGCAGCGATATTCTATTACGACTATATTACGGGTAAAAACTATAGCTTTAATATAATGCTTTAGCTTACTAGAGCTTACTTTAAAACCAATAAGAATTGCTAACTTTATATATTTAAATAGCGGGAGACTATATTCTAGAGAGTTATTGCTTCTAACCCAACAAAGACTTGTTTAGAGTGCCTTTAATTACTCTTTAATAAACTCTAGAAAATCCAATATGGCCTTACTAAAACTTACTAAAATGAGAACAGCCTAAGGGACTAGGTTATCTTAGTATGCCATGGCGTTCCTAAGTGCAACTTGGCGCTATACAAACCTATAGATATGTTTGAAGGAGTATGTGCTAAGCTACGCTCCGCCGTAGGTACTATAATGCGAACACAAGAATCTTAATAGTTCTATACCGAAAACCCTACCTAACTAAGTATTCCTGACTAATATAATCACAACTAGACTGATCAAACATATAGTGGCCGTGGTAGGGAATACGGAAGAGGGTACAATTAATATTAACTATAAGGCAACCGTGGAGGTCCTAGTAGAGGTTCATTTCAAAGTAATCGCCAGAAGAAGTGCTATGTTTATAAGAAGCTAAATTACTAGTTAACTAGACACTCCCTTAATAAGCGAAAAGAGGCATATAATAAGTTCTGTCAGAGTGTAAGAAACGTTGGAAATTGCGAGGTTACTATGGCCTACTTCCAAAGTTTCCTAGTTTAATATGAAGGCGTAGAAGATCTTAAGGGTGAGGTTAATAAGGTTAAACAGCTTCTTATAGATATAGAAATTAAGGACTACTCCCCTAACCAATACTTTACTAAGTATGGTGAGGTAGATGGTATATAAACCGTCGCTGTTCTTAATAATCAATCTACGCTCCATTCTATTACGAAATTAGATATCTTTAACGAGCCAAAGGAGAGTTCTGCGTTTTCCTTTAATAACAGATACTTGGCGTACGTCTTCTATAGTATTATGCCGGATATAGGAGCCGTAGGAGTATCTATAGTAGGAGAACCTTAAGTTTGAGCTCTTTAGCAGCTTAATAGCTCTATTTAGATTGACCAATCAACGGCAGGCCAACATATAATTTGATTTGGTAAAGGTACTGCGATCTCTCTTAGCACAATTAGGGTCCAAACCCCCTTAGGATATATCACTTTCTATATTATTCCTATGAACACTCCGTTTCTATTTTGCATTAAAGATATGGATAAGTTAGGCGTTAGGCTTAACAACCTTAAGAATATACTTATTTAGGGAGACAATTGGGTGCCTATTATGCGTAAGTAGGGTTACCCCTAGTTGCTCCTTTATTAACTAGAAAAGAGTGTTGCTTAAAGCCACTTAACTAAGTTGGAATTACGCTAACTATACTATTGTTTTGGCCACCCATCTGTTTATTAATTGCTTAGGGTTCTTCAGCAAATAGGCTATAAAGTTAAGGTTAAGGCAATTAAGCATCTTATAAAGTACTGCTATTACTGCTAAATGAACTAGAAGTCCCCTGGCCGATTTAAGTTTACCCTTAAAGATAACTACGACTTTAACTTCTGTATTATTGTCAACGTTATGTATCTTAGCGGTAAGCTAGTACTCTAAGTTGTTAACTTCTTAACCTCCTTCTAAGCTGTACGATTCTTGAAGGATATGTTAGCTAGGAACGCATAGGATACCCTTTAGTTGTGCTAGATTAATGTCTACCTAGGACCCCCTGATTAAATTATCTATAATATAGGAAAGAACTTTTTATCTATAGAGTTTTAATAATAGATAAAGGCAATGGTAATTAAGGTTAAGGAAGTCCCTATTAAGGCATATAATAGTGTTGGAAAAGTAGAGCGATATCACGCGCTATTACGCCGCGTATATAAGATTATCTCTTTAGAACTAAAGGACGCTAGCAAAGAACTTACCTTATAAATGGCTGTTAAAGCTGTTAACAATTCTACTGGCCTAAATAGACTCGTACCCACGTTGCTAGTCTTTGGCGCCTACCCTTAAATAACTAACAATTCTCCACTATCTCCCTCTATTGTGTAACGAGCTGAGGCTATTCGCAAGGTAATAAAGGAGGTACGACGTCTCTACGCTACACACCAAGTCAACGACGCACTAGGAATAAGAAATAGCCTAAATACCTTAACTACGCTTAATCTGCTACTCCAGTCTAAGGTACGCGTATGGCGTAAAAAGGAAAGATAGTTAGGCCTATATCAACTCATTGCAATTAATGGCCAGACTTGCACTATTTAGATACCTTATAGACCCACTTAATTCCGTTTAACTGTTATTAAGCCTTACTACAAAGATAATAGTTCTGAGCCTTTACAGGATGCCCTAGAAGATGCCCTAGAGGAGAACCACAATTAATGTGCTCTAGAAGGCGACTACGATCCCGATATAATATTAGTAGATGCGCTATAACCACGACGCGGTAGAGGTCGCCTAAAGGGATTATAAAATCGCCAATATCTTGTTAATTTTAAAGAGCAATTTATTACCGCTATTAAAAATGGAGTTGAGTTATTAATAGCCTTTATAACAGCTAAGGAGAAGGATGACTTTGAACTCATAAAATAGCTCTAAAAGGAAGGTTGTATTATAACTCTAGGAGCTCCTTTCCAAGTATCTAATAAGTAGGAGATTAAGGGTCTTATTACAAGAGGAGTCTTTAAATTTAAGAAGTATAACCCTACTAAGTTCAATGGAGTTCGCATCTTTAAGTTAAGAATGGTTAACGAAATTAAGGGCAAAGCTACTAATGCCCTATTTAAAAAATCAAGGCTTGTTATCTAAGGCTACAATAATAATAGCAAGGAGGTAATTCTTACGTAGTCTCCTATAATTTAACAAGCTAGTCAGCGAGTTATTATTGCGCTAGCTCCCTCCTTAATAAAGAATGGAATGGCGGTTTATTTATAAGATATTACTTAAGCCTACACCTAATTAAAGACGCACCTTTAGCGCTTAATATTGGTATACCTTCTAGAGCAAATTCGCCACTAGTATCCTAAAGATATAATTATAGTTATGCTTAAGCCATTATATGGGATTGCAGAGGCAGGAACTCATTAGTAGGCTACCTATAGTAAGTACTATAAAGAGAAGCTTTTAATAACTACTTCTATATTTAATCCCTGCTTCCTTATCACAACTATAGGAACTCTATTTGGAATTATCGGCATGTAAACTAATAATATAATTATCTTAGGAGACGACTAATTTTCAGCTCTTAAAGAAGACGAGCTAGTAAAGGCAAATCTTATAGCAAAGCTAAAGGAAAAGCTTAGTTTAATAATACTATTACTCTTTAACGGATGCATCCTCTCCCTAAACAAGGATTCTATTGCTCTGCGCTAGAAGGGTTAAGGCAAGAAGATTAATGTTATTAACGCTAATTCTCTAAAGTAAGGATACGTGGAGTAACGCGCTTATAGAGCTTATGTTGCTTCTATCTGTTAACCTAAGGCTTTATTTAATCTCTCTGTTGCTGCCTAATACCAGGAACTAACTAAGGACGATATTCTTGCCCTAAATAAACGCCTTTTTTGGCAAATAAACCATCTTGACCGGGGCCTATACTACGTGCCTATTAATCTTCCCACCGCTAAGCTCTTTGTATTTGTTAATAGATTATTTATAAATAATAAAGATTTTAGCTCCTAGCTAGGATATAAGATTATTATCGCGAATGAGTTTACTAGAGAGAATGACTTTATAATCTATGGCAACCTTATTTATTGGAGCTTAACTAAGAGCAAGCGCGTTACCCGAAGTGTTTTGGCGTCAGAGATATATGGAATAGTTAGCGGAGTTAATATGGCAATTGCAATTAGAACTACCCTAAAGATAATTATAGATTAACTCGAACTTCCCGTTATCCCTATAATTATATACACCAACTCATATTCCCTCTATGAGTGTTTAGTTAAGCTTAGTACTATAAAGGAGAAGCGCCTTATGATTAATATTATGGCACTTTGGCAATCCTACGAGCGTTAAGAACTCTTTAAGATTTAATAGATTAATGGCTAAGATAACCTAGCAGATATAATGACGAAGGCAAACCTAAACAAGGCACTAGAGACGTTTGTTAACACAAATACTCTACATATACGAGTTAAAGGTTGGGTTAAAAGGGAGTAGGAGTATAATATTCTGTTAACCCTAACTTAAACTAGCCAATTAGGATTTTCCATCCCTGGGATAGAAAATTGCTATTGGCTCGCTTACTACTAGCGCCTTAGCGGCCTACCTGTCTTTGCGTTATCCGCTAAATTCTACCAACTGCCGCATTGTCGCATATTATCGCATATTGTTTGGTATTGTTGTATACTGTCTGGTATTGTCGCATCCTGTCTATTTGTATATATGTAGATGGCAACCATAAAAAGAAGAGTTGCCAGTGTTAGGAACGAGGCATATTGCTATCACGTGTTAATGTGGCCCTAGTGTAGTGAGGAACCTTAAGTTCCTCACCTCTTTCCTTATTCCTATTAAAACAAGAAGAATAATTATTATACTATCTACGAATCGTAGCTACGTAATATCCCCTTGTGTAACCAATAAAAGTCATATCTTCTTAGAAAGGGCCATAACTAATAAGGAGGGATATAATCTCTAAAGCATTTTAGTAATATACCAGCAGCTACTAGTCCCCTATAGTTACAATTATTTTAATCTATTATAGTTACTTGCTCTTAGATTGCATCCGTTTTAAAAGTAGTTTTGCTTTAATATCTTTAGCACTCTAACAAGAAAAATGGTTGGCAAATATTCCCTAAAGCCTAATATTATTAAACTACTTATTAATAGCGCGGTTAGAAGTCCTATAGCTTACCCACTATAAGACCTATATGTATTCTACCTTACTACCAAACAGATAAAATAGGGGAGGTGTCTTATCTAGTGTACTACCAGTACGTTTAATACGCGGTATAATGTTATATACTACTATAGTATTGTCCGCAGTTTATGGATTTCCTTAATTCTATCCTAGAGGCTTTCCTATAGCGCGGCTAGTGGCCTCTTTAAATATTTTAGTCTAAAAGACATCTATAGATGTTCCAGTTAAAGTTTACTAATTAGTCTTAACTATTACCAGGTTGTGCACCCTATTAAATATTATAGAATTATTATTATAGTGTACATCCGCAGCCCTATTATTTAGCTTATTAATAATATTATCGCCTAGAGCTTATGCGGGTGGCCACTTATTATCTTGCTCCGATTTAACTTTATAATTAGTTATTTAATACCCTTCTAAGGTTTAATAGCATAATAGTGCATTGTTGTCCATATATTGTATAAGTGGCCACTTATTATATTACTTTAGCTTAGCCCTATAATAGGTTATCTAATACTCCTCTAAGCTTTAATAGCGCAAGGGTGTATTATCGTTTGTCTCTTTAATATTAACGGCCTTATGTCTATTCTTTTTCCATTTCTATTGTCTTAAATAATATTATTTATAATAGGTTAGACCGCCTATACTTTTTACTTTAGTCCTATACTTTCCATATTGCTACTAGATAGAGCTTATTTGTAAATTGCCGCATTAAGCTGCAATTTACTACAGTTTGGTTAGAAGGGGGCCAAAAACAACATCTATGTGGAACCGTATATTCGAAGTAGTATTTATAGCTTATGCTATATTATAAGCCAGTTAAGATAGGAGGAGTATATACCACCCTGGCGCATTTAGTTAAAAGCGCATATTAATTAAACAGTAAAGTTTATACCTTTTAAAGTAATACACACGGCCATTTTAACGTATTTTTACCTTTTTTAGGCATGGATATACGCATTTTAATTAGCGTGATTAACACGCACTTTTAATTAAATGCGCTAGGGTGGTGTAGTAAGAGCATAGCGATGTCTGTGGACACTAATACGCTAAATAGCGTAACCCGTTGCGTTTTGCGCTAGTTTACACTAAATTACGTCACGTTAGGCCAGGAGACTCTACTTATTACCAATATCGCGCCGCCTCCCTATTATACTAAGCGCAGGATTCTAAATACCACTATTCCCTACTTAGGATACTAGACCATCTTTTACAATGGGACGCGATATATAACAGCGGTATGTCATAAATACGGTGTGGTATAACTCTGTGAGCGCTGTGGACCCGCAAAAAGATATACAGCTTATTATTGGCTTAGGCATTACTATAGAGAGACTTAATACTATTAAGCGGACTTTTAAGCAGGTTATTATTAAGGACGGCATCCTGCACGTTTTATTTCGCGGACAACTAAACAATTTACTACGCAAATAGGTGATCCAGAAAGTTATCCATTAGGTAGTAGAATATAAGAAGGTACCAGCGCTATGGGTATATAAGGCTATGTAGAACATACTAGCTTATGTACAGTTAAATATATATAAGAAGATAAAGGTGCTAGGGCGGCCTAGTATTAACTATATAGTAGATGCGGAAACGGGGCATATGGCTGCTGTAAACTTATAGAGTTTGTCCTAGCTTAACCATATGCAGAACTGCGGCTATAATCTTAAACAACTCGTTATACTACTTTATAGGCGGAAACTAGATGGTATAAACTTAGTCCTAAGTATAGACGTAGCCTTAAGTCTGGTATCGCTGTCTAATGCGCCTTAAGGCCTACACACAGTTAAATATTGGCTGCTGGTTAAGATATTTTTAGAGGCTAGGGTGGATTGTAATAAGGAGTGGATATAGGCCGCCTATATAGAGACTATGCCTATCTAAAACAATGGGGCCTTAAGGGCTGCTTTATTAAGGGCTGTTTATTATAAAGTAGGCTAGGTTATATTTATAGCTATCTGCAGAGATAGTATGTAGGTGTCCATTATAATTATAATATATCGCTAATATTTATCTAGCCCCATTTCTAGTGTAATACATTTCGCTAGGCGGGCTAGAAGGTATTAATTAATTACGGTTAATCTAATCTACGCAAAGATAGTGACTTTAGTTAAATCTGCCTTATAGCAAGACCTCCTATCACACTAGGAAGCCCTAAGATTATTACCTATATATATAATCTTAGGTTATCCAGATGTAGTATAGCAAATCGCCTTTACTATAGGCTCTTCTATTAGGGGCAATTATATAGACATTATATTTGTCCTGTGTTTTGCTAGCTAGTAGCCAGTATAGTGGGATAAGTATTATTCTAAGGACCTATAGCCTTAGCGACAAGTTTTTTAAGATATAGTAAGGGCGTACTAATGCTAGGAATAGTATAGCCTAGGTTAGTGTTACGGAACCCCACTGTAGGGGCCTCTATAGGAAAGTCCTGTGCTCTCGCGTATACCTCGTGTACAGCTTATGTTAGCTACGCGTAGGTATATTACCTCCTTACGCCCTTGACCCTTACAATTGATCGCGTAACGTCTTGTAGACTCCTTGAATATATACGCTTTATAGCTACTGCCCCCGTCCCGTGACATTACGTTGCGCCTTTTTACTATTAACGCTTAGCCTATGACTAATTCTACGTCTCTGTAACACTGCAGGCGCTGCTAGAAGTAGCGTGTTTATAAGTTACCTTCATACTTTTAAGGAACCTATAATAGTAAGACGATATTTCTTACTAGCCACTATGTCAAACCCAAAGAACAACCTAATACCTATACTTAACCTACGATGCCAATTAATCCTAGGAGAATTTGATTTATTAGCCCTAGCCCTAACCCCTAAGGAGGGGAATACTAACAATGTCTTATTTTTTATTGACTATATAACTACGGACAAGTAAGCGGAAGGGCTACTACCTATTAAAATTAAAATATAAGACGCCAAGACGTTTGTAAAATTAGTAGTATAAGAACCTGATAAATACTACCGCCTTTTATAGAACTACTACCTAAAGCTTATGTGAGCTAAGATGCGTGCTGCCTAAGACCGCGATATTATCTAAGACCTATAAGCTTGTAAGACGCTCGCCAACAACACGCGCTAAGAGACTAAGGATGACCTCTGTGTGTCTGAACGCGATGTCTAACAGTTAAAGAAAGCTGAGATTGTACTTATTGCTACAGTTACTAAAAAAGAAGGCATAATTAAATACCTACAATCCCAGCTTAACGAGTATATCCGCAATAACGCCACCTAAGCCTTTACGCCCCTAGTAACCTTACCTACTTAATGCTTAATAGAGGGTTAACACTAAGCAGCTTTACCTAATGGGAACCCCTGCTAAAGCAGTGGTAATAAAAGCCATAATAATTAAACCTAGGCTGCTACTATAGGGTCTAATATACGTTACCCTAATCCCCTAGTCTTCTAGGGGGACCGTAAGGAATATAGCTATTAAAAGATGCAAATCTATAAGAAACTAACTTAGAGTGCCTACCTTTTTCCTACAGAAGACACTAAGATTAGCTACATTATTAGGCAAATAAAGGGTATACTGTTTAACAGACTCTTTGCCTAGTAGGAGACTAATAGCCCTTAAAAGTGGCAGTCCTATTAAAAAGTCCTTAGCGACCTTAACCTAATATACTGTGACTATAACCTACTAGCCACCAACCAAGCTAAACTTTATGCCCTAAAGATGAGCCCTACTAAATTATTTAATAAGTTCTATATTAAATTTTAGGAATACACCGGAGCCCTTACCTAAGATAATACTAAAGACCAGGAAGATCTCCTTAAAAAAGTCACTTATTGCCTTAGTTACGTAGCCGCTAGCTATAACTACAATAATATCTATAATATAGTAGCAGCCCTATGGAAGATTAAACGACGACTAAATTAGATTACTACTACTGACTTTTACCTAAAGACCTCCCTATAGAAGCCCCCTAGGCCCACTAAACCTATATATACTAAGCCACTGACGCCTACTACCTTAAATACTACTAGAGCTAATATTAACCTCTCTATACCAACCTTTCCGTAAAAACTCCTAGATGGAGAGCGCAAGCTACTCTAGAAACTAGGATACTACTATAAATGCCATTAAGAAGGCTGTTATTACGATAACCTAAACTGCCTAATAGCTAGGTTTAGTAGCTACCGCCTAATACCTAACCTAATACCCCAAACACTAAGTACGTTGCTATATGCCGCTACCGTATAAAATAAAGATATAGTAATAGCGGTAGAGTTAGATACGGAAGCGGAAAACGCTAAGTCCTAGCCCTAAGTTGTAGGTTGGGACACCCTAAGGATAGAGGGATCTATATATTGTAACGGTGCTAGAGCGCGTCACCTACCAAGTTCTGCCATATTCTGCCACCTATTATATTGTTGCATATTGTCGCATATTATAGCATACTGTCTCGTACTGTCTCTTACTATTTCTTACTATTAGCTCGCCTACTATTGACTCGCTTGCCACTAGCGCCTTGGCGACCCCTTGTATCTTATTAGTCTCCAACAGTCTTCTCCTCCTTCTTCTCCTTAGCTTAGTATTCTTATATGGTAGCAATCTATAAGCTTTGGTTTAGAAGCATTTATATAAGCCCGTTACATTATACTAAGCTCTCCCTATATTGCCTGGGAAGGCCTTAATAATATCCCACCCTAAAAGAAGACTTTATTTGCAACAACATATCAACGCGTTATATTTAGACATTAAGAAACGCCATACTACTACGCCTAAGAAGGCCCTAACAATATCCCACTTTATAGGCTAGACTGTACTTAACCTGCACCCCCAAAAGAACCCCTGAATTAAAACTGAATTATACAATTCTAATAAACCTTAGGAAGCCGATAATGGCACCTAAAGTGAGCTTATTTAAAAGACCTGTCTTTACCTAAGAGAAACACGAGATCTAATTGGGATTAGAAATTGAAGATAATAATAATATTATAAATGTATATAAGCAGATTCGTGCCCTTGCAGCTAATTAGAAGGTTAACCGTCTTTAAGCCTAAAGTATATAAAAGACTCTAAAGGAGATTCTGGAAAGCCTTACTGCCTTATAAAATAGTTTAGCCTCCCCTTTATAAAGCCTTAGTTAACCTATTTGCTTAACTAAATGTAACACACTAGAGAGTATAGACATAATAATAAAGCAATTAAAGTCCGTTAAGCTCCCTAACCCCCTATTATTATTAAATAGTATAGACCTAACCTTTAAGAACTAGAGAATCCAGGTGTAAGGAAAGCTTTGTGTTAACTATAACTATTTCCCCTCTAAAAAAGCTAAAATGCTTTACCTCTTTGGTTAAACTATTGGGGATGCCTAGCAATACCTTTAGGCTAAGTTTAAGGATAAGTTACCTATTTAGTTTACATCTATTAATGAGATAATATAGCACCTAGCTGCTATCTATGTTAATCTAAATAAAGTACAGGATGCCCATTATGACTATAATCGCCTAATAATAAAATTAAACTAATCCTTTACTAAGTTCTAGACTTAGTTCTTACACCTAGCAGGTGAAGGCTAGGTTCTCCCTAGGAACTACTGTTTGGACCTATATAATAAGCTAATAGTCTAACTACAAGAGAAGATTGCGGTAGCCTTGGATAACCTATTAACCTACTAAAGACTAGCAGCTTAATGTTTATTGTTAGATTTAAAACTAAAATAAATTAATGCTTATTCTAACTAACTAAAGAAGTCCTGTAGTAACTGGAACCTATCCGCCACACTAATGGGAGCTGGCGTTGGAAGACAAACCACAACCGCCCTTATACTAAAAGCGGTCACAATGTCCTACCTGTAAGCCTTGTCTGAATTGCCACGTACTATATATCCAGCTAATGCTTATTGCAATACCCTAATTAACCCTGCTATGGTTACGTGTTTTAATTGCGGAAAGGATAGTTACTTTACTATGTCCTACCTAGAGCTAAAGGATATAGGTAATATTAAGGAAATAAAGGAAGAAGAATTATCTAATAAGTTAGGAAAAGAAGAACCCTAGGGAAAGACTCCCCCCTAGGGTATCCTATTAATCTTAAGGAGATTAATCTAAGTTAGCTAATAGGTGGAAAATACTTTATAGTTCTATATATAGTATCTTAAAATAGATATAGAGTTAATATAACTGCCCTTATTAACACTAGAGTAAATAGCTTTGCCTTTATAAACACTACTTATATAAATAACATTACTAAGTTCTTAAATATAAATACTACCTAACTAGAGAAGCCTGTTTAAGTAAAAGGCTATAATAGCCAAGCTAGTAAGCTGGTTACCTATATCTTAAAACTATATATTGCTATTAATAGACAACGCCAGTTTAGTATCCCCTTCTATATCCTAAACCTAGGGTCCTATAATATAATCCTTAGCCAAAAATGGATGTCCTACTTTAATATTTAGCTAAATGTTTAATAAAGATAGTTTATCTAGCCAGAGAATAGACTAAAGTTACCCTCCTTTATTAGAGAAATTTATACTAACTGTAAGATATTAGCTATAAAGGCTAACCCTATCTACTAGTAGGATATTAGGGACCGTAACCTAGCCTTTACTTAAGAAGATGCCCACTATAAGGCCGGTAAAAACTCTATACTAATAAGGATACTCCCCTAAAGGGCTATAGTTAAGGAGGACTCTACTTATAGAAGTAAAATAGATAGTAATATAGACAACTTCTAAATTGCGGAGATCTAGCTAATAGGGAAGAGGACATACTAATAAAATATAGAGGATAACCTTTAAAAGATGTAATAAGAGCTAAAAGGAGTAAAGATAATACTAATATATTAAAAGCCCCTAAGGCTGTGAACACCCCTACTATTATATAACCCCCCTATAGTAGATATCGCGGTAATTAGCGCTATAAGTTTCCACTTTAATATGTATTAAAAGGATAATAAGGTCTTTATAACCAGCTTATATAAAATTAACTAGATTATTAATAAGAAGGAAGAAGGGCTAGTAGAGGAAACTAATAAGGAGCTAGTTAAGCGCCTCCTTTTTATATACCTCTTAGACTATAGAGACGCGTTCTTAAAAGCAGCCTTAGATATACTACCCCCCTACTAAACCTATAATTATAAGATTTAATTGGAGGCTAATAACTCTCTAGGCTATAGCCCCCTTTACTAGTAAACTATAGAGGAACTAAAAGCAACTAAGTAGTACTTAATTAATAACCTTTATAAGGGGTTTATTAAGCCAAGTTAGGCCCCTTTTACTTCCCCTATTCTCTTTATAAAGAAACCTAATAAAGGCCTTTACTTCTGCATTAACTACCAGAAACTAAATGCTATTACTTAAAAAGATTATTACCCTCTTTCCCTAATTAATAAGACCCTTATATGTCTAAGCTAAGCTAAAATCTTTACTAAGCTTAATATCCGCTAAGCTTTCTACTAAATTAGGATGGAACCTGCATTAGAGGATCTAATAACATTCTATACCCGCTATAGTTCTTATAAATACAAAGTTCTTCCTTTTGGACTAATAAATGGGCTAGCTATATACTAACGGTACATAAATAATGTTCTTTTTAACTACTTTAATAAATTCTGCACGGCATACCTAGACAATATTCTCATATACTTAGATAATGAACTTAAGCACCAAGTTTACGTTAAAAAGGTCCTAAAGAGGCTGTGGAATATAGGCCTACAAGTTAACATTAAAAAATGTAAATTTGGAGTAAAATAAACAAAGTACCTTGGGTTTATTATTAGCATAGAAGGAATTAAAGTTAACCCTAAGAAGATTAAGGTAATACATAACTAAAAAAACCCTTATACTGTAAAAGGCATTTAGTCCTTTTTAGGCTTCTATAACTTCTACTATTAATTTATTTAGGACTATAGGGTTATGGCTAAGCCTCTTATATAACTAATAAAGAATAACATACCTTTTATTTTTAATAATAATTATATAGAAGCTTTTAAGGAGTTAAAGGACTAATTTACCTCCTCTTTAATCCTCCGTTACTATAACCCAGACCTTAAATTAATACTGGAAATAGATGCCTCTAATAAAGTAATAGCAGGAGTCCTCTTATAGTTATACCTAAATAGTAAGTAGTACCCTATGGCGTTTTTCTTAAAGATAATAGCCCTAGCTAAGTGTAACTATAAAATACATAATAAGGAAATGCTGGCTATTATATAATTGTTATCCTAGTGGCGCATAGAGCTTAGAAGCACAGACTCTTAGATTAAGGTCTATACTAATTATAAAGCCCTTAAGTATTTTATAATAATAAAGCAGCTTACTGGTTAATAGGCTAGGTAGGCTAAAATACTCTCCTAATTCTTTTTTATAATTATATACCACCCTAGTAGGCAAAATTCTAAAGCTGATACCCTTACCTAGAGAGAACAGGATATAGAACTACAGGATAAGCTAAAGGCTTAGCACCAAATATATACCCTCCTCTGCCCCAAACAGCTTAACCTATATATTTTTAAGGAACTAAGCTCTAAATAGAATAAGCTAGCGCCTATAGAAGGAGAGATCCTAAATAAACTAATAGGACTAATTAACTGTATCCTAATCGCAAACCGCACAGCTAAATTCCTAAAAGCCCTCTGTGACTAAGCTATGGAAAGTAATCTTAATTTAGAAATAGAAGACGGACTACTCTTATATTAAGAATGGCTTATAGTTCCAGATATTAACAACCTACAAATAGAGCTAATCCGTAAAGCCCACTGTTAAGTCTTTATAGTGTACCCTGGTTAAGATAAAACCTACTAACTACTAGCGCCGTGCTACTACTAGTAAGGACTCCTATCTAATATAGAACAATTTATTAGGAATTATCATGCTTGTAAATAGGTAGATACCCCTAGGGATTACACCCCTAGATGGTTATAACCACTGCCAGTTCCTAAACGCCCTTAACAGCATATTATAATAGACTTTAAATTATTCCTAAAGGATAAATATGGCTATAATATGGCCTTTATAGTAGTTAACTAACTAAATAAGTAAGCTATCTTCTTCCCCTACTTTAAGACTACAACTATAAAAGATATAGCCTATATGTATATTAATAATATTTACCAGATCTATAGCGCTCCTAAGTTAATTATCTCTAACTATAGACCCCAATTTATATTGGACTTCTAGGATAAATTCTGCCGCATTCTTAGGATTAAGATTAAGCTCTCTACTGTATTTTACTCTTAGACTAACAGCCAAACCAAGATTATAAACTAGTACCTTAACTAACAACTTTGCCCCTTTATTAATTACTACTAGGATAACTGGTTGGAACTACTACCTATAATAGACTATGTACAGCTTACGCTCCCTTATAATAGTATAGGAATATTACTATTTAAGTTAATCTATGGATATAAGCCACAAATATACTTTAATTGGGATAGACCTATAGGACCTATAACGGCCCGCGAACGCCTTAGCTATAAAGAGGCCTAAATATTCACTAAGAGAATGCATAGAGCCTAAGAGACTGCCTAAATAATTATAAAAAAAGCATAGGAGAAAAAAGAGGCTAATATAAACTAACATTATTGCGAGGTAGACTTCTATATAGGAGATAAGGTATAGGTGTTAATAAAGAACTAGAAGACCTAGAGGCTGAGCTATAAGCTAGACCACTAAATAGCTGGCCCCTATAAGATCCCTAAGAAGGTAGGGCACTCTTTTAAGGTTAAGCTACCAGAGTTAATAAAGATCCACCCTATTTTCTCTCTAGACTAACTATAAAAGGCCACAGACAACCCATTACCTGGATAATATAATAACCCCCCACCACTAATCCAGATTGTAGAGAACAAGGAATAGGAAGTTAAAGAGATCTTAGTAGTTAAGAAGGACCATAGTACCTTAAAATACTATGTAAACTAGGTAGGTTATAACAAAGACCTAGAATGGTACCCCGCATCTAATTTTAAGTACTTTCCCTATAAGCAACAAGATTTCTACCTAGCCTACCTAGACCTCCCTAAACTACTATATAAATTAGACAGCTGGATTAAATACTAGAAAGAGGGGTTAGATAACTATAATAATTTAGATAATAATAAAGAACTTAGACAAAGCCTAAGGGTAGGCTTTTTTAGGAGGGAGGTGTGATATAATGGTGCTAGAGCGCGTTACCTATTAAGTTCTGCCATATTCTGCCACCTATTATATTATCGCATATTGTTGCATATTGTAGCATACTGTTTTGTACTATCTCTTACTGTTTCTTACTGTTAGCTCGCCTACCATTGGCTTACTTGCCACTAGCGCCTTAGCAACCCCTTGTATCTCATTAGTCTTCAACAGTCTTCTCCTCCTTCTTCTCCTTAGCTTAGTATTCTTGTATAGTAGCAATCTACAAGCTTTGGTTTAGAAGCATTTATATAAGCCCGTCATATATATCAGCCTGCTTAATAGATAACTTAGTAAAGATAAATAGATAGAAATAGATAGTTTTACTTATAATAGGAACTACTATCAAAAAATAATATAAAAGCTGTTTTATAATTAATTGCGGAGCTACTAATAAATTTATAAATACCTAATTTGTGTGTACTTATAACCTACCTACCCTACCTGTAACCGACTACCAGTACCATGCTGTTGTCGACCTAAGATCGGACTTGCTTACTACTGTCTCACTACCTCAGCTGCTTACCCCTGCATACCTCACCATTTCAGCTGCTTACCCTTGTAATTCTTGCCACCCATCTCTATTCCCTGCATCTTCCTTATGTATATATATAGAGACTCTAGAGCTAC